>OIYR01000268.1_pt1 | contig 30485 bp, 29 predicted proteins | sample 1588221 | NCBI WGS metagenome assembly OIYR01 (sample SAMN03283292) | human gut metagenome | biome: human-associated habitat; material: feces | host: Homo sapiens | place: Peru | collected 2012
CTACAAGCTGATTTACCATAATTCCGTATGTGTTGTCAGCTATAAGCCTTACAAGCTTGCTGTTTCCTATGGCAGGCACAAGCAATCTTGAAACTCTCAGCCAAAATGCAATTGCTGTGATTGACGAGATATACGGAATTATAAAACCGTTGTTGAATTTAGTAAATGATGACGGAGTGTACTCCAAATCTTTGCAAAAAGTTAAAAGTATCAGCTGTACAGCAAATATAATTGCAAAGTACGCAACATTATTGAGAGTGTCTTTCTTTTCAAGCACAGCTTTATAAAAGCGACCGAATTCATAACACGGCAGGAAAAACATTGTTCTGACAAGAAGTTTCACTATACCGTTAATTGCAGTCTGATTTTCTATTGCAGTGTTAATTCCTATCATTCCGATTGCGAGATACACTATCAAAACTATAAATTCATTGTCAAGGTGAATCAGTTTCAAAAATTTTCTGAACAGCACATTTATTATGCAAACCAAAAACAGCGGGTACACAAACCATGAGCCGAGGTTATATTGAAAAGCCTCACCGTCAACAAACGGCATAACAAAAAGATTGTATAAATCAGGCTTTGCACCTATAGTAAATCCAAACAAACCGAGAAATGCAACCACACCACCGTAAAATATATTCCACAGATACGCAGGAATAAGAAGCCGCTTTGTTCGTTTCCATATGTATTTTCCGATATTTTCTTCATAATCGGTTTTGTAAAAATATCCCGATATAAATACAAACAGTGCCAAATTATACGAATACGGCGGAAACCAGTTATAAGCAAGTTCCATTCCGCCATGATAACAATGTCCGGAAACTATAATGATAATTCCGATTGCCGACAAAAGTTTGAATTGCAAATTCACCCCTCCGTCAGTATTAACGCTACGCAAATTTCTACCCTTTTTCAAAATTCAACTCTCCTTAATTTTTGATTTATATTAAAAATGTTCACTGATTTTTTATCCTATATTTTGTTTAATCATATCTCAAAACCATACTGTAAACTTTGATTGTGCAAAAACTGTAAAAAAATCGACAAAAATTGCACTCTATAATTCTTATTTACGGAAGCAGCTTCAAACCTTATTTAAATTTTTTGATAATAAAAGTTTCAAATTCCTGCAACACAAGGTCAAAGTATAATAACGGAATTAACGCAAATACGGCTAAAACATAAAATTCAATACAAAACAAAAATGCTATCCTTTTTCGTATAATTTTAACACAATATTATATATTAGTCAAACTATTTTATTGCTATTTTATGCGTTAACTGATTATTTTGTATCTGCATTCCGCTATCTTGGCATAACGCCTTAAAGAAAGGATAGCATTTTTTAGAATATTTGATTTTAATCAGGTAAAAATAGTGGGTTTTTGGTAAAAATTCGGTTATCTAAAATTACCGTAACTGTAAATTCATTATTCTTATCCGAAATAACTACATCTCCTCCGTATTTCTTGGCAATACTTTTTACTATAGAAATTCCTCTGCCGTGATTTTTCTTATCTTCTTTACTTGTGTACAAAGTTGGATTAGTCCGCAAAACTGAAGAAGAGCAATAATTCTGCACATTTAAAACTCCGTACGACCCGTTTTGAAATATGCTTATCTTTAATTTTTTATTTTGCTCTTTTGCAAGTGCCTCAACAGCATTATCTGCAAGATTACCTATTAAAACAGCCAAATCATCACCTGCCACAAAACTTAAATTATCTTTACAATCTACGCTGAAATCAATATCATTTTCAATTGCTTTTTCATATACAACATTTAATATAGCATCCAAATAAACATAACCTGTTTTACAAAAATGGACATTAGCAGAAATATTATTATTTACATTATTGCACATTTTTTTAGCTTCATCATACCTTTGCCCATCAATCAAATTTTCGATGCACAACAATTGATTTTGAATGTTATGCTTAACATCAGAAAGATTTTTCATATATTTTTCTGAACTTGTCATTTGAACATTATACAGCTCTTTTTCTTTATTAAGCAAAATATTTTCATTTTCCAAAGAATAATTTTTTGAAAGACTTTTAATAAGATAAAAATTTATAAATGTAAATGAAAGGATTATTATTGAAACCGCTCCTAATACAATACGGTCAAAATCAGACATATCAGCGTTTGAAGATACCAAAAATGTCAGCAAGCCTACAGCAATGCTCAACAAAGGAATTACAAGAGTAATCAATATTTCTTGTTTGTGAATATAGCTTAACGAATTTTTGAAAAGATTATAAATTATAAATAACACAATTACAAAAATCAGATTTGACATTAACACATACATATAACGATATTGAGAACTCTCTGTCATAAGATAATTATAGTCACAACTGATAATCGCAGAAAAGATATAATTAATTCCAAATGATAATACTGAATAAATCACATTCAAAATAACAGGTGTGAGAATTTTAACAAAAATTCTGTCTTTAAAAAACAAAACGCAATAGGGAATCATAATTGCAAAAAACACAACTGTTTCTATGTATGCAAAAGACAGGTACAACCAATTGATCAAGGTAATCGAAAAAAACATCAATAATGATGCAACACAAAAAGCTATTCCCTCACAAATCTTATTGCGTGATGGGGTTAAGAATTTATAACAAAATACAGTAAACATTACACCTTGAAATAAATTTACAAATAACTCAAAACCATAATTAAACATTTATATCCCCCAACCATTTGAAATATTTTTTCTTTACATCATCTCTGTATTTTTTATTGAGAGGAATGTTAATATCATTTTGCAATAAAATACAATCCGTAGAAATATATTCAACATACTTATTGTTTACAGCATAACCAATATGCGGTCTTATAAAGCCATATTCTGCGATATTTTTAAATTCCGTATTCATATCACTTCTGACCTTATATTCTTGATTTTTAGTATGATACACAACATAATTTTTAATTTTTTCAAGATAAATAATATCACCAATAACAATCGGAATATCTTTTCTTTCGGTATGCAATACTATAGTTTTATGTAATTCTTGAAAAGAGTTATTTATACGGTTAATACATTCGTACAAATCCGATTCAATTTTACTTTTTCTTATAAATGAATAAGGAAAACTTTTTAAAGCATCAAACACAAGCTCATCGTGACTTGTGACATAAACAATAAAAGGTATTTCAGCTGAACCCTTCAATTTGTTGATCCGCTTGGCTGTAGCAATACCGTCAATTGACGGCATTTCAATATCAAGAAAAATCAAATGATACTTGCTGTAATTTTCAAGTATATCAAATCCGTTTGAGTATTTGTCAATTTTAAATTCCAAATTAAGTTTTTCACATACCACTGTTATTTTATTGATCAAACCTTCAACAAATACAATTTCATCATCTACTACCGCAATCTTTAACATATCCTCACCACCATTTTAATTCTAACAAATATTAAAAGGTAATGCAATATGCGGCGATTTTTTTGGTTTAAACTTCTACCGGACGATATTCCCATTATCCAAAGGGATATTGACTATCTTCGTTCCGCACTGAAACTTTAACAATATTAGCCTGTATCGGCTTTAAGTGCTTAAAGGAAAAGTTACCATATAGTGGTGTAAAAAACGCAATCAAGACAATTTTGTAGTATTAAAATAGATGTTCAGAACATCCATTTCCTTTTACATAAATACTTTCTGTCTACAACAAAACAAGCGACAGAATAATTCTCTGCCGCTTGTAATTATACTTTATTCTATTTTTTCGGGTTACCCCAACTATTGACATTGAGCCTTAAAAGCTATAACTTGTCGGCATTTAAATTCTAAAATTTGACTTTATTTAATCTCCGCAAATATAATCAGTCATCTATGTTATCCAATTCTTCAAATAGTATGTCATGTTTGTTTGCATACTGTTCTGCATAACTACCCTTTATTCCATAGATTGTGAGTTTGTCACAGCCTTCAAAAGCATTGTCTGCAATATATTTTACCTTATCGTAAATGATAATTTTCTCCAGCAAGGTGCAGTTTTCAAAAGCACCCCATTCAATGCTCTTAATATTTTTAGACAAAACTAACTGTTTTAAGGATATGCAATTACTAAATGTATATTGTTGTATTGCAGTAATATTATCGGGAATATTTATACTTTTTAGTGATGTGCAACCGGAAAAAGCACCGTATGCTATACCACGATCAGCAATATTATCCGGAATTACAAGCGTTTCTAATGAAGAACAGCCTGAAAATGATAAACTTTCAATTTCTTTTACATCACCATTAAAATTAACATTTTTCAGACTTTCACAATTCGTAAAAGAGAATTGTTTTATAGTACTTGGGAGTTGTATGCTTTCTAATGAAATACAATGGTAAAAACATCCGTTAAATATATACTCTATCCCTTCAGAAACAACAATCTCTTTTACTATATCGTTATCCTCAAACATTCCTTTTCTTTCTGCTCCCCACAAATTGTATCCTGTAACATATCCGCCTAAAGCATTTGCTTTATGGAAAAATATCGTTGAAGGAATTACAACTTTCTCTGATGGGTAGTTTACCTTTACAATTGTAACCGGTGGTTTGGCTTTTGAATTGCTTCTATTATCATTAGTTTCATATGTAAAACCAAACCACCAATGCTCACTTGAACAGCTTTGCAGCAATATAAGTATCGCTATCACTGCACTCAATATCCCAATAGGTAATTCATATTTTTTTATTTTCTCCATCATATCACCTAGGTAAAATAAATATTATAAAAATAAAAGCGGAATATGCAATATCCTCTATATTCCGCTGATTTTTAACAAACTACTTCTTTCTAGTCTGTAGGCTCATATGTTGTATCTAATTCTTCAAACAAACGTTTTTGGGCTTCGTATAATAAATCCTGAGTAATTTGATGACCACAATACGCATTAGACCATAATCCGCCAGAATGATACTTCTCTTTTGCTCTCTTTTGAATCAACATTTTACCATCATTATTAAATATTAATACAGAAAATGCTTTGTGACGAATTCCTTTTAGATGAGCCTCAATTTTAGGTATCTTATTGATTAATCTATCTGTCGAGTCAATTTGCATTACATATTTATTTTTATCAACATCAAAAAACACTTATTTAACATCCTTTTCGTTAACTTAGCCCTATATACTTAAATATTTGTATCAAGCCAATCTAGTATTACTTCGAGATCACCATCACTTAAGCCATGTATATTATCATCACGCACACTAAAATATATATGTTTATTATTTTGTTTTAATTTTTTATACAAATCTTCTGATTGTGAAAAAGAAACTTGTTCATCATATTTGCTATGAATAATCAAAACAGGTACAGTAATTTCTTCTGTCCAATAAATAGCTGATCTTTTTTCATATTCTTCTGGGTTTTGCTCAGGAGTTGTCCCAATATAGTTGTAAAGTAATTTTTGCATATCTTCACGAGCTTCGTAAGATTGAAACAAATCACTAACAGCAGATATGGCTATAATTCCTTTAACTCTATTATCCTGCTTGGCAGTCATATAAGTCATCATACCACCACGAGAAACACCCGCAACACAAAAATCTTTCATGTTAATAAAGTCAAAATGTGTTTCACACAAATCAATTAGTTTTATAACATCATTAAGATCTTTACCACCAAACTCATCTTTACCACTTCCGCCATCTGCTCCTCTATATTGCGATGCAACAATAATCCTATTTGTCAATACACAAAGTTTTGCGGTATCTTCATCACCAAGCAAACCGATTTTGCTATTTCCTCCTCTGTTATACAATATACACTTTCCTAGCGATTGATTTTCAACAAGACTCAGAGGAATAGATATATAAGCTTTTACTTGATAACCATCAGAAATATATGTAAATTTATACGAGATACAACTTTTACTCAAACTATTACTTAACTCTATTTGCTCTATGTCGTATACTTCTTCATTTTGATAGTTTATGAAGTTATATATATTATCCTCAGCAATCTCTATGTTTTCACTACAACCACTCAAGGCAAACAAAAACAACAAAATAACGCTAATATTTATACATAAGAATTTTTTCATTACAATCACCTAACTTTATAAAATTCTCTATATGTCTATAAAAAAGAGATACGATTCATTCGGTACAACCTGGATTGACAATATGCTTTTGTTAAACTCATAATGAATCTCATTATTCAATAAGTTATTTATTTTGTTTATTTCACAAATTCCAAAAACACCTACATTTATATTAACTGAAGTTGAAGTATTATTCTGTGTACAAATTACAAAATAAACTCTTTTATCCGAAAATCTAGCAAATGAGAATATCTCATCTGACATATGAACAATTTTAAATCCACCATCAATTAATTCCTCTTCTTTTCTAATAACACATAGCTTTTTATACAAATTGTATATAGAATTATCTTCATAGTTATGTTCCCAATCCATAGGGTATCTGCATCCTTCTTTTTCATCAACTCTCCCATCTAACTCTATTTCATCACCATAGTATATACATGGTAACCCTATAATGCAAAATAATATCAACAAACAGTTACTCACTTGTTTAGAAACTCAATTGTTGCATCTAATTCTTCAAAAGGTATATTGTGTTCGTTTGCATACTGTTCTGCATAACTACCCTTTATTCCGCAGATTGTAAGTTTATCACATCTGTCAAAGGCATCATTAGCTATATATTTAACTTCATCATGAATATTTACTTTTTCTAAAAAGTCGCAGCTATAAAACGTTCCACTATTAATAGATGTTACTTTTGGTGGTATAGTAACAAATGTTAGAGAATCACACTCCCTAAATGCATAAGATTCAATTGTATCTATGTTTTCAGGTAAATCTATTTTTTGTAACGCACATTCTGCAAAGGCATCACCTTCTATCTTTTCTACACTACTTGGCAATTCGATAAAACGCAGGTTTTTACAATTACTAAACATTGATTCACTTATTGCTTTTATTCCTGTTTCAAATTCCACAGACCTTAAATATTTACAAAAAGCAAACGCCCTTGTCCCGACTACTCTAACGCTGGAAGGTATATTCACTTCACAGAGACCTGAAGAATAAAATGCATCATTACATATTTCCGTTACACCTTCAGGGATACTCACTTCTGACACATTACTGTCTTCGAATATTCCCCTTTTAGCTGCTCCTGAAAGATTAAGCACCTCATACTCACCTAACTTTGTAACTGGAACTCCATAAACACTTGACGGAAGCTTAACATGATACTCTTCACCCGTATATTTAATCAAAGTTGCTTGACCATTATCCACCTCAAACCAATAGTTATATTTTTTTGACATATAATACTCCGTACCATCTGATTTATTACTCTTCCAAGGATGAAGCAAAAGTATTATTAATGCTATAAATGCTATAATTAATACAATTATCAATATAATTTTAGTTTTTTTATTCATACACTATCACTCTTTTTGTTATAGTATATTGTAATCGGATGACATAGCAAAAGACTTTGTCATCCGATTGCTTATCAAAGTATATTACGGTTTATATGTTGACCATATACCATCTTTATACCACACATCCCGTGTTACTAAGTGACCTTCTTGTAATACTCCTGGTATCTGCTTATTTTGAGAATCATTAAATATTACTTTAGGATTGTCTATACCATATATCGTATAGGTTAACCAATTATCGTGCATTTGACTATTCATCAGCGTACCAGGCCATTCCATCAGAATATTATTATCTTCATAGAAGTAAATCCTTGTGTTCCAATACTCCCAATCAGCCGGACGATAAAAATGAACTGTAATTCCCTGTGGTTTTTTGCTATATGCAGTTTCATTTACTACCCACATTTCATCTTCTATTGTTTCTATTCCTGGTTGATTAATACCGGGATGTTGTTGTCTAATTGCAGGATCAGTAGTGTTATTATTAAAAATAACTCTCGGATTATTCACACCGTAAATTGTGTAAACATACCAGTTATTACCACCATCAGGAGACATTTTCTCTCCTGGGAATGGAAGTTCTTGGTCATCATCATTATAATAATAGATATGAGGAGGCTTTGTCAAGAAAAGTGTGTAAGTTTTTTAAAATCATAAAAAATTATATTAATGCCTTAAATCATGTGATCGTATTTTTCGATACGGGCACTGACTTTTTCATTTACAGCCAGTTAATTTCTGACCATTGCCCAATTTTGAACCTTACTGCCATTCCACTTTTTGTAAAGCTCGGTTGTGCGTAAATAGAGCAATTTGAGTAGTGCGTTTTCATTTGGAAAGGCACCCTTTTTTGTAACTTTTCTGAAACTTGAATTTATGCTTTCAACCGCATTGGTTGTATACATAACCTTACGAACGGCGCTGCCGTAATCAAAAAGCTGCTCAACATGGTTGAAATTTCGTTTCCACACATTAACTGCTCCAGGATATTGTGACCACTCCTGACAAAAACTGAGCTTGTAAAATAAAGTGTGTAAGTTAGAAAAATAGCTTACACACTTTTTCATTGGGAAAGTGTACTATAATGAAATAGAGGACAGAAAAGGAATGAAGGAAATGCCTAAGAAAAACGACTTCACCGTCTCCAAAAAAATCGTGATATACCTTTTTTAATGTTATTTAACTCTGTTTACGCTGTAAATTGTAAATCCGTTGAATTCCTTTTCATCCTTGTAAACAATGACGGAATCTTTTTTGCCGTAATATTGGTTAAGATAATTTTCTTTGATAAAGGTAATGTTCTTATCAATTACATATACATTTCTTCCGTCAACAACCGCTTCATAAATGTTTGTCGAAAGGTTTCTGTTAACAAGCTGATTCTTTTGATGCAAGTATCCGAATCCGTCAACATTACTGAGAAAATCAGAAGAAAATCCCCAAAGAGGATGAATATAGTTATCGGTATAAGAAATGTATTCTTTGGCAGTTACAGGGTCGAGAACATAGTAATTTTCGGGGTGTCTTTCAACCTCTGTATAAAGGTCACTCGGCTTTTTGTCATATTCAACAGGTGTAAGATGAAAGAAATAAGACATACCACTGCATACACATAATAAGACAAGAGCCGCAACCGATATTAGAACCGTACTTTTGCTCATATCAGCTATACTCTTGAATTCTTTCTTTTTGAAATGTTCAAAATCAAATGAATACATTGTAAACGAAAGAATCATCAACAGAACGCCGTACATTGTGTAGGCAGAAGAATCCATAGTGTAACGCACATACATACACGATGCAAAACCTACCACAAAATACAGAACAGGGAAGAAGGCAAATCTCTTTTTATGTACTGTAACAAAAACTGCTATAACAACAATAATTGTAATAAAAATAATCAAATAAGAATCAAAGCCTGTAATATGTCCCCAAGCATCAGAGAATAACGCACCCGCATCTACAAAGAAATTATATGGATTTTCCTTATTTTGAATTTCTGCAACCTTTTCAAGTGCATTGTTATTAAGGCCGTTGTTTTCGTCATAATAGCCGTCAACGAATAGTTCATATTCGTTTGCCGAGCTAATTCCGACAGCATTAAGTTCCTCTTGATAATCAAAGTAATTTGGAAAAGCATTATCATCCGTTTTGTCTGTAAGCGTGCTGTATTTGTACATTCCCGAAGTCTCTATATTGGCATTATTTACTGAATAGGAGTAATATTCAAGACCGCAGCCAATTAGAACGATAAACACAAACACAAGTATAAAAGGTCTGAAATACCAGAAAAACTTTCTAAACGGAAGCTTGTACTTTCTCTTTGCAATCATATCTCCGACAAAGAAAGCTATAAAGAATACAAGGCCGACAAAGAAATACTTAAAGCATAAGAATGTACCGAATGCAATTTCCGCAAGACCAACCCAGAATGGGAGAGAGTACTTTTTATTTCTGATTGCATTTAAAGTCATCAATACTCCGGCGGTCAATAGAAGTGCCGCCGTTTTACTGCTTAAAATGTATGAATAATGGTCAAATGAAAATAAAATATTCAGTACAAGGGTGAACACAAGCGATTTAGCTTTTCCGAATTTATCGGCAAAAATGAATGTGAGAGAAGAAAATGCAGCACAAGACAGTAAAATCTGAAACAGAACAAAGCAATTAAAGTTCAAAAGTATATACTGCAACGAACCTGTTATTGTCGCAAAAATATAATTGATTTCGCTGTTGTAATAATTATGATACTGACAAATATACAGCGAATTGTAAAAGTCATCCGGACTGTCATAGGAAAATGCAGTAATGCCTATAATCAGAACCATAATAACAATATTACATACCAAAGCAAAAAATGTTTTGCTTTTCAGTGCGTTTAATATTTTTTCTTTCATAATTTCTTACTCCTGCATTATCGTTTAAAGTTTCGATATTATCTTGACTTTCTCTCGTTAATCAAAAGCTGAAGATTCTTTTGTTCATAAGAATTGAACTTAACATTTTTTTCAAACTCATCTGCGGTATATTTACCCTCATACCAAGACTTTGAATTAAAATACGAATTAAGAGAAGGGTCTTTGAAAATTCTGCCTCTTCTTGCGTAAATCTCATTGATTGCAAGCTGTAAGTCGTTATCACTCAAAGCGCTTACCTGTGCGTTGCTGAGATATGAAGAATCACTGTTAGGGAAGATAAATCCGCCGTTATTATTAGTGTTTGTATTGCTTGATGACTGTGCGTTTGAGTTCTGTGAATTTGAATTATTTGAAGAGTTATTCCGGTTGTTTGATGATTGCTGAGCCTGTGTTGCAGGAGCTTCAGTTTCTCTCTGAATCTGTCCGCTTGAAATTACAAGCTTAATAACAGTACCTGTGTCAGCAGTTGTATCACCTGCAGGAGTCTGCTCAATAATATAACCCTCGGGATAATCATAGCTGTACTGATAATCAACTATTTCAACGGTAAATCCAGCCTGTTCAAGAAGTTTTTTACCATAGCTGTAGCCGTAGCCGACAACAGGAACAACATTATTTGTTGACGGAGCTGATGTAACCTGTTCTGTTGTAGTCGGAACAGTAGTGGGAGCAGCTGTACTCGGAACCTGAGTGGAAGCTTCAACCGAAGTTGTAGGTTCGGCAGTAGTAGCCTTATTATCAGAAGATTTTGACAAACCGTTATAAACGCAGAAACCGATAAATCCGAGAGCAGCAGCAATTACAACGGCACAAAGAATAATGATAAAGTTATTATTCTTTTTCTTTACATTCTCTTTGTTATCATCTTCATTCTCATATCCGAATTCATCTTTACTATCGTTTTCAAAACTGTTGTCATCAAAACTTGTCTTATCATCAACAGTTTTTGTATCTTCAACCTTATTTTCTGCAGGAACAGCACTCGGCTCATCATCGAAGAAATCACCGTAATCTTTGACAGAATCACCTGAAGTAAGATCATTTTTATGGTCAGCCGCAGAGTAATTTTCAAACACATCAGTACTTGTAACAGTAGGGAGAACCTCAGGTACAACCTCATTTTCGCCGCTGTTGCTTGAAATGTTTTCGTATTCTTCAGGCTTTTTATCATCAACAACATTCTTATTGTCATCAGTTTCTGAATCAGAAGAGAAAGAACTTATATCCTCATATTCAGTTGTATTGTCATCTGTCTTTGATTCTGTACTTTCAGGCTCATCAACTGCATCAGTAACATCAACGACTTCAAAACCGCCCTCATCATCATTTTCGTCTGATTCAGCAGTATCTTCTGCTTCCACAGGAGCGTTTTCAGCAACAGGCAAAGGTTCTTCCTGATTCAGAACGCCGTCAATACTAAGCTGTTCAGCCTCACCGAATTCATTGTCAAGAACAGTATCTTCAATTGTCTGAACCTCATCTTTATCATCAAAATTATCCTGCGGTTCAGTCGGTTCTGTATCTTCAAATTCATCGTAATCGTACTCTTCAAATACATTGCCGTCAAAATCCGTGCTTTCGGGTACAACAACATCGGGATAGGAAGTTACAATTTCATCTTTGATAGATGTAAGAGCGTTTTTAATGTTTCCTGCATTTTTCCAACGGTTTGCATTACCCGGCTGACACGCAATCACAATAACGCTCTTGAGCTTTTCATCACCCTCAGACGGTGCTGTAACTGCTTTTCCCGAAAATCTCTCTTCACACGCAGAATTTCTGTCACAAGAATCACTTTCAAAAGGAATTTTACCACCGTTACACATTGAGTACATAATAATTCCGACAGAATAAATATCAGTAGTAAAGTCAACATTTTCCTGTCTGAACACCTCAGGCGCAACATATGACTTGTCGTCAATTTTACCCTCAAAGTCGGTGAATCCACCGATTTTATACTTACCGTCAGCAGTAACATAAATATTTTTAGGGGAGATATTTCCGTGAAAAATATTCTTTGTTTCCAAAGTTTCAAGCAATTCACTCATCTGAATACCAAAATCAACAACTTCATTTTCAGTAAAAGTTTTGGTTTTCATAAGTTCATCAAGGCTTGTGAGTTCTTCTGTAAATATGTACAAATCACAGGTTTCTTTGTTCTGATTATCCTGAACATAAACATCCAAATAGTTTGAAACGCCGTCAAGTTCCTTAACCGATTCAATAAAATCAGCCTCTTCGGTGAAATACTCGGCATGTTCATCGGTATAATTGCTTTTGCCGACAAATGCGTGTCTGAGAATCGCATTCTGAGCGGTATTTTTATCAATCTTTCTTGATACCTTGTAAACTTCACAGCCGTTGTCTTCCCCAACAAATGAAGTAACCTTCCAATCCCTTAAATCTGCCGGCAATTTAATCGTTTTTGCCATACTAACACTCCTTAAATATTTCCTTATTTTTCATATTATATCTAAATCAAGGTCATTAACCCTCACTATCTCATTCTCCGGATTATTGTACCATATTACGAGCTGTTTTACCATAGATATTTCAATTTTTTAAAAAATAATTCTAATTTGTAATTAAATCTGACATAAAAACAGCAGTCCGCCTAAACGAACTGCCGAAAACATAATTTCAGTAAAATATCTTACTCGATCTTATCTGATTTTTATTTTTTCCTTTTTGTTGACTCCGATAATTCCGCCTATTCCTCCTCCCAGAACGGATGACATCAGTTTTAGCAGGGTTAGTATCGTTATAGGCTCACCGTTAAAAATCAATGCAATAGAGGTTATGACAAGAAAAATAAAAAATCCTGTCAGCGAACCCACCGCAAGACCTGCACTTCCTGTAATTCTTGATGATATTATTCCCGACATCAGCGTTGCAACACCGACCATGCCGACCGTGCAGTAATCAAGTATATCGACAGAAATTACTCCCGATGACATCATTACGGCTGCAAGCAAACACATCAAAATTACCAGTATGAGTATTCCGCATACTGATGAAAACAAAACAGCCTTTGCAAGTAGTTTTTTATCAGACATAAAACAACCCCCGAATATATTCTGTTACAAATATATTCGGGGGAAAGAACATTCATTCAAAAAGTTATTCTTTTGTAGCTTTAGTTTCGTCAGAATCTTTCTTCTTGCCAAAACCGAAGAAGCCTTTCTTTTCAGGCTGACCTGCCTGCTGTGACTGTTCCTTAACTGTGTCAACAGTAGAAATACACCACTTTTTAAACTTCATCTTAACTCTGTCGGAGCCTGTTTCAATGATGATAGCGTCCTCGTCGTCCTTAATGGCAACTACTCTGCCCATAATTCCGCCGATTGTTGTAATTTCATCACCGATCTCAAGAGAGTTACGAAGCTGAGCTTCTTCTTTTTTCTTCTTTGAGTTAGGTCTGATGAGGAAGAAATAGAGAGCTGCAAAAATAGCAACATAGAAGAGAATCATAAAAATCATACTTGACTGATTTCCGCCGCTTGCACTTGCTTCTGCAACTACAGGTAAAAAGTTTGTCATTTTCGTCATTCCTTTCATACAATGTACTGATTATATCAGTTTTAATCACATCTTGCAAGTATTTTTTCTGTTTTAAAAAAATATTAGATACGCACTCCTAAAATGTTGCGATATTTCTTGTAAAATTCCATATATGTGCCGTTATCAAGCTGAGTTCTGATAACTTCCATAAGATTATTGTAAAAATAGAGGTTGTGCAAAACAGCAAGTCGCATTCCGAGCATCTCACCGCTCTTGAGAAGATGTCTTATGTATGCCCTTGAAAAGTTTCGGCAAACAGGGCAGTCACAATGCTCGTCAATCGGAGATTCATCTGTTTCATATTTTGCATTATTGATGTTACGCACTCCGTCCCAAGTGAAGAGCTGACCGTGTCTTGCGTTTCTGCTCGGCATAACACAGTCAAAAAGATCAACACCTCTTGCAACGCTTTCAAGAATATTCACGGGAGTTCCGACTCCCATAAGATATCTGATTTTATCTTTCGGAGCAAACGGCTCAACCTCTTCAATGATATGGTACATCGTTTCGGCAGGCTCACCCACGGCAAGACCGCCGATTGCGTAACCGTCAAGATTAAGTTCAGCAATCTCTTTCATATGGTTGATACGCAAATCGTCATATATACCGCCCTGATTTATGCCGAAAAGCATCTGATTCTTATTTATAGTATCATCAAGACTGTTGAGTCTTTTCATCTCGGCAACGCATCTTTTAAGCCATCTTGTGGTTCTTTCTACACTGTTTTTTGTATAATCATATGGTGAGGGATTTTCAACACATTCGTCAAAAGCCATTGCAATTGTAGAAGCAAGATTTGACTGAATTCTCATACTCTCCTCAGGTCCCATAAAAATCTTGCGACCGTCAATGTGAGAATTAAAGTAAACGCCCTCTTCTTTGATGTTTCTCAATTTTGCAAGCGAGAACACCTGAAATCCGCCGCTGTCGGTAAGGATAGGACCGTCCCATCTTGTAAACTTGTGAAGTCCGCCCATCTGCTTAACTTTTTCATCACCGGGGCGAAGGTGCAGATGATAGGTGTTGCATAGCTGAACCTGACATTTTATATTCTTTAAATCAAGTGCAGAAACAGCTCCCTTGATTGCACCGCAGGTTGCAACATTCATAAAGGCAGGAGTCTGAACCGTGCCGTGAACCGTAACAAATTCGCCCCGTCTTGCACTGCCTTCCTTTTTAATTACCTTAAACATAAATCCGTAAAATCCTCCTATGATATGAACATAGCGTCACCGAAAGAGAAGAATCTGTACTTTTCCTTTACAGCTTCTTTATATGCATTCATAATAAAATCATATCCCGCAAAAGCGGATACAAGCATAATAAGTGTACTTTCAGGAAGATGGAAGTTAGTAATAAGTCCGTCAAGCACCTTAAATTCAAATCCGGGGTAGATAAATATATCCGTAAATCCCTCGCAAGGCTTAATTTCACCGTACATTGCCGCAACACTTTCAAGCGTTCTGCAAGATGTCGTGCCGACTGCAATAACTCGTCCGCCGTTTTTCTTAGTTTCATTTATAAGCTTTGCGGTTTCTTCGGGAACTTCATAATGTTCGCTGTGCATTTTATGCTTTGTAACATCGTCAACCTTAACGGGTCTGAATGTACCGAGTCCCACATGAAGTGTAACATATGCAATCTTTACACCTTTAGCCTTAATTCTGTCCATAAGCTCGGTCGTAAAGTGAAGCCCGGCCGTCGGAGCTGCCGCAGAACCGAGTTCATGGCTGTAAACCGTCTGATAGCGTTCCTTGTCTTTAAGCTCGGCAGTAATATAAGGGGGAAGAGGCATTTGACCGATTTTGTCAAGAGTTGTAAAGAAATTCTCTTCGCAATCAAAATCAACTATTCTGTTGCCGTCATCTTTAACTTCAATAACAGTTGCACGCAAAATGCCGTTGCCAAATGAGAATTTTGTGCCGACTTTTGCTTTTTTACCGGGTTTGCAAAGTGTTTCCCAACGGTTGTTTGCAACCTGCTTCAAAAGCAGAAATTCAACTTTTGCACCTGTTTCGTCTTTGATACCGTAAATTCTTGCAGGCAAAACTCTTGAATCGTTGGCAACAAGAAGATCGCCCTCGTTAAGATAATCAATAATGTCATAAAAATGTTTATGCTCCAGAGTTTGTTTTTCTCTGTCAAGCACAAGCAATCTTGAACTGTCCCTCGGTTCAAGCGGAGTCTGTGCGATAAGCTCTTTAGGCAAATCGTAATAAAAATCACTTGTTTTCATTTTATTTCCTTTCAAGAACTAAAATTGCTTTTCAAAAGCTGTTCTGTAAAAAATCTTTGTAAAACACAAGTATTTGTCCTGTAAAATTCTCAAAATAATTGACATTGTCCTTTTAAAATGATATATTATCTTATTATGAGCAGTTTGCATAATCGACAAACAGTCGTGTTTTCAGACATCTCTTCATATAATATAATATTTGTTTGAATAAGGCAACCGCTTTTTTAAAATTTGTTTAATTCGGAGGAATTATTATGAAAAAGTATAAAGTCGGTATTATCGGCGCTACCGGTATGGTAGGCCAGCGTTTTACACTTCTTCTTGAAAATCACCCTTGGTTTGATGTTACTGTTCTTGCAGCAAGTAAGAGAAGCGCAGGCAAAACATACGGTGAAACAGTTGAAGGCAGATGGCATATGACTGCTCCTCTTCCTGAGAAGTACAAAGATATGGTTATCGTTGACGCTGAAAATGTTGATGAGGTTGCATCACAGGTTGATTTCTGTTTCTGTGCAGTTAATATGAAGAAGGATGAAATCCGTGATCTCGAAGACAGATATGCAAAGGCAGAATGTCCTATCGTATCAAACAACAGCGCTCATCGTTTTACAGATGATGTTCCTATGGTAATTCCGGAAATCAATGCTGATCACATTAAGATTATTGAAGCTCAGAGAAAGCGTCTTGGCACAAAAAGAGGCTTTGTTGCAGTAAAGTCTAACTGCTCGCTCCAGAGCTATGTTCCTGCAATTCATCCATTAAAGGAACTCGGTGTTGACAAGGTTCTCGCTTGCACATATCAGGCAATTTCAGGTGCAGGCAAAACATTTAAGACATGGCCTGAAATGGTAGATAATGTTATTCCTTACATCGGCGGTGAGGAAGAGAAGTCAGAGCAGGAGCCGCTCAAAATCTGGGGTAAGATTGAAGGCGACAAGATTGTTAAGACTGACGATATTTCAATCACATCACAGTGCATCCGTGTTCCAGTATCAGACGGTCACACAGCTGCAGTATTTATGTCTTTTAAGGACGGCGTAAAGAAACCTACTGTTGAAGAAATCATTGACATTTGGTCAAACTACAGCGGCAGAGCTCAGGAACTCAATCTTCCGAGTGCTCCAAAGCATTTTCTCCACTACTTCACAGAACCTGACCGTCCACAGATCAAATCTGAAAGAAATCTTGAAAACGGTATGGCAGTATCAGTCGGCAGATTAAGACCTGATACTCAATATGATTACAAGTTCGTTTGTATGTCACACAACACATTAAGAGGCGCAGCAGGCGGCGCAGTTCTTCTTGCAGAGCTCCTTTGTGCTGAGGGCTACATGGACTGATTACTTACGGAGGTAAATTATGTCTAACCACATTTTTACAGGCTCAGGTGTTGCACTTATCACTCCTATGAAGTCTGACGGAAGCGTAAACTACGATGTTCTCGGCGATCTCGTAGAATTTCATGTTCAAAACGGTACCGACGCAATTATTGTATGCGGTACAACAGGTGAGGCAGCAACTCTTTCGGAAAAAGAGCACTGCGAAACAATTTCTTTCGTTGCAGAAAAAACAAACGGCAGAATCCCTGTTATTGCAGGTACAGGCAGTAACGATACCTCAACAGCCGTTATGCTCTCAAAATCTGCTGCAAGCACAGGCGTTGACGCACTTCTCTGCGTAACTCCTTACTACAACAAAACTTCACAGCAGGGTCTTGTAAGACACTTTAATGTTGTTGCAGATTCGGTTGATATTCCGATTATTCTTTACAATGTTCCTTCAAGAACCGGCTGTAACATCAAACCAAAGACTTATCAGGAGCTTTGCAAGCATCCTAACATCGTTGCTGCAAAAGAAGCAAGCGGTGACATTTCTCAGGTTGCTCTTATCCGCTCACTTTGCGGTGATAACCTCGACATCTATTCAGGTAACGATGACCAGACAGTACCGTTTATGTCACTCGGCGCTCTCGGTGTTATCTCTGTATTCGCAAATATCTGTCCTAAGGAAATGCACGACATCTGTCAGCTTTGTCTTGACAATGACTTTGCAGAAGCACAGAAGCTTAACTTCCATTATCTTGAGCTTATGCACATGCTCTTCAGCGATGTAAACCCGATTCCTGTTAAGACAGCTATGAACCTCTTCGGTTATGAAGCAGGCGAATGCAGACTTCCGCTCGTTCCTATGAGCGTTCAGGGTTATCATGACCTCAAGGATTGTATGGAGAAGTATGACCTTTTAAGCAAGAAGGTTAAATAATCAACCTTTGATTTGTTTAAAATTCAAGAAGTTTAAAGGGGAATAGTAATGATAAATACAGCAATAGTCGGTTGTAACGGTAAAATGGGTTACTTTGTGGCACAGGCTGTTCAGAGTCGTGAAGATTGCAATGTTTTATTCGGTGTTGACGCATTCGGTGAAAGTAATTATGATTTTGATGTTTTCAAGACTTTTGACGAGGCAACCGAAACACCTGATGTAATCATTGATTTTTCAAATCCTGCAGCTCTTGACGGTATGCTTTCGTATGCAGTTGATAACAAAGTACCTTGTGTTATCTGCACAACAGGCTTTTCTAAAGATCAGATTGCAAAAATCGAAGATGCGGCAAAGACAATTCCTGTTTTCTATTCAGGTAATATGTCACTCGGCATCAATCTTCTTATTGAGCTTTCAAAAGAGGCTGCAAAAATTCTCGGAAACCAGTTCGATATTGAAATCGTTGAAAAGCATCATAATCTTAAGCTTGACGCTCCGAGCGGAACAGCTCTTATGATTGCAGACGGAATTTCGGAACAGCTTGACGAAGATCCGCAGTATGTCTATGACAGACACAGCTACCGCAGAAAGCGTTCAAAGAACGAAATTGGTATTCATTCCGTAAGAGGCGGCACAATCGTAGGCGAACACGAAGTTATTTTTGCAGGTCACGATGAGGTTGTAACAATCTCTCATCAGGCTCAATCAAAAGAAGTTTTCGCTGTCGGTGCAGTTAATGCGGCAGTATTTCTTAAAGATCAGGAAGCAGGTATGTACAATATGGGCAATCTTCTTTCCGACAAAATGAACTGATAATAAGACTTAAAGCACGGTTTTAATGCCGTGCTTTTTCTTTTATGTCCAAACTTTCCCGACAAACATAATATGGTAGTGTGATATTTTGTTTTGAAGTGTCACAAAGATTTAGCAAAGGGTGGAAGTTATGGAAAACAATTTAATAATGTTCGGCTCGGTAACTCTTGCCATGAAGAGCCGTAACCTACTTTTAAAAAATAATATTAAATCAGGACTTGTAAGAACCCCTATACACCTCAACAAAAAATCCTGCGGCTACAGTCTTTATGTCCCGGGAAATTTTGAAAAAGCATTACAAATAATCAGGAGTAACGGTATAGCCGTCAACGGTACGGCTGCCGTTGATAACTTATGATATACTTTGATAACGGAGCAACAACATTCCCAAAGCCGATTTCAGTAAGAAAATCAATCAATGAAGCTATGTTGGATTACGGAGCAAATCCGGGCAGAAGCGGTCACAAAATGTCTGTAAAATCATCTGAGATTATGTTTTCTTGCCGTGAAAATGCCGCAAAACTTTTCGGCTCTGAAAATCCCGAAAATGTAATATTCACACTCAACTGCACCTCGGCATTAAACACCGTAATTAAAGGTATTTTAAAACCCGGAGATCACGCTGTAATATCTTCATTTGAACACAATGCAGTTGTAAGACCGCTTGAAGCACTCAAAAAGAATAAAATTGAATATTCCGTCGCAAAATGCGTGCCTTATGACGATGAGCAGACGATAGAAAATTTCCGAAACGAATTCAGACCGAACACCAAACTTGTAATATGTACTCACGCATCAAATGTGTTCGGAATTAAGTTTCCTGTAGAAAGAATAGGCGCATTATGCAGACTCAACGGAATTCTATTTTGCGTAGATGCGGCTCAAAGTGCAGGAACGGTAGATATCAATCTTTCAGACAGTTCAATTGATTTTCTCTGCACAGCTGGGCACAAGGGACTTTACGGTCCAATGGGAACTGGTTTGCTTATTATAAACAGCGAAACAACTCCCGACAGCCTTATTCAAGGCGGAACAGGCAGTGATTCCGCTAACCTTAATCAGCCTGAAATTCTCCCTGACAAATACGAAAGCGGAACACCTAATCTGCCTGGAATAGCAGGACTTAATGCGGGAATAAAATTTGTTTTAAACAGAAAACCAAACGAAATATACAATTCCGAATTAAATCTTGCTAAAATGCTCTACGAAAGACTTGAAAAAACAGAAAATGTAATTTTATACACTCAAATGCCCGAAAAAAAACACAGTGTTCCTGTAATTTCTTTTAATATTAACGGGGCGGAAAGTGAAACCGTTGCAAAAATTCTCAATGACAATTACAACATTGCTGTGCGTGCAGGACTTCACTGTGCACCGCTTGCACACAGAAGTTTAGGCACTCAGGATACCGGAACCGTAAGAGCAGTTGTTTCTGCCTTTACAAGCAAAAACGATGTCATATATTTTGCAAATGCGGTAAGCAGAATTTCAAAGAGCAACAAACTGAAAAAAACAATTTAAAAAGGTTGCAATTAGTAACAAAAGTATGTTAGAATAATAACAAGGAATTAAAAAATAAAGGAAGGGGAAAGCAGATTGGAAATTTTTAACAGCATTTTTTCCATTATCAAGACTATCCAGTTCAGAGATATTGTAGATATTCTTGCAATTGCACTGCTGATTTTCGGACTGTTCAAGCTTGTTCAGGAAACAAGAGCGGTTCAGCTTCTCAAAGGTGTAATCATTCTTCTGGTAGTGTATTTTCTTTCATCTTTGTTCGGTCTTGTTATGCTTTCATCCTTGTTGCGAACATTTTTCGAGGCAGCTGTTGTTGTTATCGCCATCATATTCCAGCCTGAAATCAGAAAGGCTCTTGAACAGATGGGACGCAACAACACCTATAAAAAATATATAAGGATATTTGCAAAGCACCGCAAGGGCGATGATTGGAAAAAGGCAGTTGAAAAGTCAATTGTTGATGCTGCTGACACAGCCGTTCTTTTCTCTCGTTCAAAAACAGGTGCATTGCTTGTATTTGAAAGAGAAACTATGCTCTCAGATATAGCCGCTACAGGCACAATTATTGATGCGGAAACATCAGTAGCACTGTTTGGCAATATATTTTTTAACAAAGCACCGTTGCATGACGGCGCAAGCATTATCCGTGACGGAAAACTTTTTGCAGCAGGATGTATTTTACCGCTAACAACAAATCAAAATGTAGATATAAACCTTGGAACAAGACACAGAGCAGGACTTGGCATAAGCGAACAGAGTGATGCCATTGTTCTCATTGTCAGTGAGGAGACAGGAGTTATTTCTCTTGCCGTCAACGGAATTCTTCTCCGTGAATTTACAAGAGAAGAACTTATCAAAAAGCTTGAACAGTTTCTTATCAATGACCGTGGTTTTGATGATGAAGAGCCGCCCAGAAAGTTCTTCCAGAAGAACCCGAAAAGTTCAAACAGAGAGAAGGCTGATGAATGAAAAAGAAAAAATTCTCTCTTAACAAACTATTTCAAAACAACAAATTCCTGATTGTCCTTGCTCTTGTAATCTCATCAATTACATGGGTTTATATGAGTATGGGAACTACGAATGACACTTCTGTCACAATCAGTAATATTCCTATTCAAATTGAATTACCCGATCAGCTTGGCAATAACGGTCTGCAGGTGTTCAGTGACACCGAACAAACAGCCACTGTTACGGTAACAGGCAGCAGGGCAGTGCTCGGTTCAATCAGTACAAAAGATATTACCGTTACTGCCGCAACAAACGGTATTGATTCGGCGGGAACTTATCAGATTTCACTTTCTGCCGTAAAAACAAACCCAAGTGCAAATTTCCAGATAATTTCAACCGTTACACCATCAAATGTGAATGTAATCGTTGACTATCTCAGAGAAACAAGTTTTCCGATTCAGGAAAATGTTGTGTATAAAGTTGCTGATGGTTACTATGCGTCAACATCACTTGCATCAAAAAATATAACAATTTCAGGACCGCAAACCGAGATTGCGAAGATTGCAAAGGTATCTGCATCTGCTGAACTTGACGGAACTCTTGATGATTCAACATCAACCACAGCAAATATTATTCTTTATGACAAGTCGGGCAATAAAATTTCTACCGACCTTCTAAAGATGGAATTCGATACAGTCGAAGCGTCAATTTCTGTACTCCCCGAAAAAACTGTAAAAGTTGTTCCTGAGTTTGTAAATAAACCCGGCGGACTTGACCTCAGTGATAATATGCTGTCAGTTGAACCGTCAAAGATTCTTCTCGCAGGTCCTAAAAATGTTCTTGACAGTACCGACAGCGTAAAGCTTGAATCCATTGATTTTGCTACACTCTCGAACAAACGATATGAATACGATGCTCAGGGCATCAATATCCCGACAGATTGCAAAAATATCAGCAATTCAACTGCGGCAAAGCTTATCCTTGACCTCAGTGATTTATCAAAGAAAACATTCACAGTAGATTCATTTAAGGTCAGCGGTCTTTCTTCAAAATATAAAGCCGATGTAACGCAAACTAATATGAGCGTTACAGTAATCGGCAGTGAAAAGGAACTTAAAGATCTTAAGAGTTCCGATATTGAATGTGTAATAGACACATCAGATCAGAGCGGAACAGTTGGTTCTGTTCAGATGCCGGTAACATTCAAGTTAAAGGGAACATCAACCTGTTGGGTAAGCGGAAGCTACAAAGCAAACATTACAATCAGCGAAAAATAACGCAAAAACGCAGACATTCCAAAATGTCTGCGTTTTAGTTTATCTGTATTAAGTTACATTCTAATGCGACTTGTACTGCCTCGCCTTACAAACGCTTTGTTCATATCATCGGTATTGTGGTATCTGACGCTTTGTACAAGTCCAAGACTTATAAGCGTACTCAAAGCCGAAGTTCCGCCTGAACTAAAAAGCGGAAGCGTTATTCCTACAACAGGAAGAAAACCAAGCACCATTCCGATATTTACAACCGTTTGAGATGCTATCATTGCAAACACACCGTAGCATATGTATTTTCCTTCAAATTCAGTCGATAATTTTGCGTTTAAAATTACTTTAAGTACTATAAAAAACAGCAAGAGCAAAAGTGCTATACAGCCGACAAATCCAAGTTCTTCACCGGCAACGGTAAATATAAAATCGTTTTCCTGTTCCGGTACTATTGAATGTTCAACTCTCTGCCCATTAAAAAGTCCGCTTCCGAAGGTTTCTCCGCTTGCAATTGAAACCTTACCCTGATATTGTTGCCAACCGTAATTTGTAAGAGCGTTACCGTCAAGGTCAAACAATGCAAGAACTCTGTTGCGATGTTCTTCATTCATAAAAACATTCCATACAATCGGAATTGCACAAACAAGCAATCCGCCAAAAATCGCAAAGTATCTAAGCTGAACGCCTGCGGCAAATGCCATAATTAAAAACATAAGGGCAAATATAAGAACAGTACCGTCATCCCCCTGAATATGAATGATTGCCATAGGTATCATTGCGTGTATCGCAAGGGAAAATACTCCGGAAAATTTTTCTATCATATTCTTATCTTTAAGCCATAACAAATGCTTTGAAAATGTGATTATAAAACAGATTTTAATAAACTCAGATGGTTGAATTGAAAATCCTCCCGGAAGATTTATCCATGCAGTATCATCAGTGCCGCTTACCTGAACTCCGAACACAAACACAAGTCCTGCAAGAACAATTCCCACTATTGCGGCAATATACCATTTTCGTATAAGAAACCTGTAGTCGGCAACAGAAATAAACACTGCCGCAATAAGTCCGACAGATACGGCAACAATCTGCGTTCTGAGGTAACTGTAATTACCCGACCTCTGCATACTTGCAATCAACAAAAAGCTGTATGCAATTGCCGTAAGCATCAAAAGCCACAGCACTGCGTCGCATTGTCGAAAGTACTCATATATATTTGTAAAAACTCTTTTCACATTTAAACAACCCTTTTGAATTACTTTTCTCTATAATTATATTAAATAATGCCCTCAATATCAAGTATAATTTCAATACAGAATAATACAAGTTTCGCATTTTGTTATAATAAAAGAAATATAATTTGATTCGGAGGTATAATATGTTATCTGATATCGAAATTGCTCAGAGTGCAGAATTACAGCCTATCGCTAAAATTGCTGACCAAATCGGTATTTCTGCTGATGAGCTTGAATTTTACGGAAAATACAAGGCAAAACTTTCTGATGAACTTGCTGACCGTGTAAAGAACAATCCTGACGGTAAACTTATCCTTGTTACTGCTATCAACCCAACACCGGCAGGTGAGGGCAAAACAACAACTTCGGCAGGTCTTGGTCAGGCTATGGCTAAAATCGGTAAAAAGGCAATCATCGCACTCCGTGAGCCATCACTCGGTCCTGTATTCGGAATTAAGGGCGGTGCCGCAGGCGGCGGTTATGCACAGGTTCTTCCTATGGAAGATATAAACCTTCACTTTACAGGCGATATGCACGCAATTACTGCAGCTAATAACCTTTGCTGTGCAATGCTTGACAACCACATTCAGCAGGGCAACACTCTCGGTATCGACCCGAGAAGAATCCTCTTCAAGCGTTGTCTTGATATGAACGATCGTGCTTTAAGGAACATTACAATCGGTCTTGGCGGCAAGGTAAACGGTGTCCCGAGAGAAGACCACTTCATTATCACAGTTGCCTCGGAAGTAATGGCAATTCTTTGCCTTGCAAATGATATTTCTGACCTTAAAGAAAGACTCGGCAATATTCTTGTTGCATACACATACAGCGGCGACCCCGTTTACGCAAAGGATTTAAAGGCAGAGGGTGCAATGACTGCACTTCTCAAGGATGCAATCAAGCCTAATCTTGTTCAGACACTTGAGGGTACTCCTGCAATTATGCACGGCGGTCCTTTCGCAAACATTGCTCACGGCTGTAACAGCATAAGAGCAACAAAGCTTGCGTTAAAACTTGCAGACTACTGCATTACAGAAGCAGGCTTTGGTTCAGATCTTGGTGCTGAAAAATTCCTTGATATCAAGTGCAGATATGCCGGCATTGCTCCGTCGGCAGTTGTAATCGTAGCAACTTGCCGTGCATTAAAATACAACGGCGGTGTTCCAAAGTCAGAGGTTTCAAATGAAAACATTGAAGCTCTCAAAAAGGGTATTGTAAACCTCGGTGTTCACATTGACAATATGAGAAAGTACAATGTTCCCGTAGTTGTAGCAATCAACCAGTTTGGTACAGATACAGAGGAAGAACTCAAGTACATTGAAGAATACTGCATCTCAAAGGGTGCTGATTTTGCTCTTTCAAATGTATTCGGCAAAGGCGGAGAAGGCGGTGTAGAGCTTGCAAAGAAGGTAGTAGAGGCTTGTGAAAAGCCGTCTGCATTTGAACCGCTTTACTCACTTGACCTTACACTCAAGGAAAAAGTTGAAAAGATTGCAAAGGACATCTACGGTGCTTCAAAGGTAAACTATACTACTGCCGCAGAAAAAGCAATCAAAGAAGTTGTTGCACTCGGCGGCGACAAACTTCCTGTATGTGTTGCAAAAACACAGTATTCACTCTCAGATGATCCTACAAAGCTCGGTGCTCCGAAAGATTTTGAAATCACAGTAAGAGATGTAACAATTTCAAACGGTGCAGGTTTTGTAGTAATCTATACAGGCAACATTATGACAATGCCGGGACTTCCGAAAGTTCCTGCCGCAGAGAAAATTGATGTTGACGAAAACGGTAAAATCAGCGGTCTTTTCTGATATGGTTAAATTGATTTCTCACAGTGCCGATGAAACAGAACAAATCGGTGAACAAATAGCAAAACAGCTCCACGGTACAGAGGTAATAGCTCTTTTCGGCGGACTTGGAATGGGCAAAACTGCCTTTACAAGAGGTCTTGCAAGAGCACTCGGTGTTGACGACGGTGTGTCAAGCCCGACATTTGCACTTGTAAATGAGTACAGCGGAAAGTACAATATCTATCACTTTGATATGTACAGGGTTAATTCATGGGATGATTTGTACTCAACGGGATTTTTCGACTACATTGACAACGGTATTCTTGTAATTGAGTGGAGCGAAAACATTGAAGGAGCACTTCCCGAAAATGCAATCAGAATCACGATTACAAAAGGGGAGAGCGATAACGAAAGAATCTTTGAAATTGAAGGTGTTGAAATTTGAAAATTCTGTCTGTTGACACATCTGCAACAGCCGCTTCTGTTGCACTTTCAGAAGAAAACAAACTAATCGGTGAAACTTTTATAAACACAAGCCTTACCCACAGCCAAACGCTTATTCCTATGGTCGAACAGCTTTTAAGCAACACAAAAACCGATATTTCCGATATTGACGCAATTGCTGTCAATGCCGGACCGGGTTCATTTACAGGCGTAAGAATCGGTGTTGCGGCGGTTAAAGGTCTTGCGTTTGCAAATAATATACCGTGTGTTTCGGTTTCAACACTTGAGAGTATGGCTTATAACTTTATTTCAACCGACTGTATTGTTTGTGCCGTAATGGATGCACGCTGTTCGCAGGTTTACAATGCTTTGTTTAAAGTCGAAAACGGAGTTGTTACCCGACTCTGCGACGACAGAGCCTTGTCGCTTCAAGACCTAAAAAATGAACTGCAATCTGTTGACGGAAGAATTATTATAGCAGGTGACGGTACTGACATCACATATAAATATATCAGTGACGAAATAAAGAACGCAGAGCCTGCTCCCGTAAATCTTAAATATCAAAGAGCATCTTCAACTGCAATTGTTGCACTTGAAATGATAAATAACGGACAAACTGTTTCATCACAGGAACTTATGCCCGTATATCTCCGCTTGCCGCAGGCACAGCGTGAGCTCAATAAAAAACTTGGAGGTAGAACAAAATGATAGCACTCGGATGCGACCACGGCGGATATAACCTTATCTGCGCAATCAAAAAATATCTGGATGAAAAAGGACTTGAATACAAAGAGTACGGCACTTTCAGCGAAGAAAGTGTTGACTATCCTGTTTATGCCTACAAGGTAGCAACTGCAATCTCTTCAGGCGAATGTTCAACAGGCATTCTCTGTTGCGGTACAGGCATCGGCATCTCAATTGCCGCTAACAAAGTTAAGGGAATCAGAGCCGCAGTTGTTTCAAACGAATTCTGTGCAGAAATGACACGCAGACACAATAACGCAAACATTCTTTGTATGGGCGGCAGAGTTACAAGTGAAGAAGACGCAGTTAAATTTGCCGACATCTTCCTTAACACACCCTACGAAGGCGGAAGACACGAAAACCGTGTTTCAATGATTACAGACATTGAAAACGGTACTTTCAAAGCATAAATAAATCAATAATAGGTATAAACGCTCTTTTAAGTGAGGGCGTTTTTCTTTTTGAAATTTAGATTTCTCATTTGTAATATTTTGTAACTGTTATTTCTGTCAAGGAACTAATTTGCGAAATCATATTCAGAACCAAAGCTTTACGCAAATTATTCGTTCTTACTGAGAATTAAGTGTTGTGAATTTTGCATAACTAACCTTATGGTATTACCGCTCATTAGGTACATTATAACCATTATATTTCAATTTGTAACCAAATTTCCGAAAAAATTTCAATTTTTTAAATTTATTTACAAAAACCCCTTGTTTTTTTTCCTTTTTAGTATTATAATAACATCACAATGTTTTTAAAGAATTTTAAAAAAGAATTAAAACGATTTGGGAGAGAGTAGAAATGAGATTAAGAAAGCAGGAACTTGGAGACAGAAACCTCGTAGGAAGCAGAGTTGAAGCTGTAAGAAAGCAAAAGGGTATGAAACAAAAAGAACTTCTTGCTCAGCTTCAGGTCAACGGTGTTGATATGAACGCATCAGGTCTTTCAAAGCTTGAAGGTCAGATTCGTTTCGTAACCGATGTTGAGCTTGTTGCTCTTGCTGATATCCTTGAAGTGTCTGTTGACTACCTTCTCGGAAGAGAAAACTGATTGTTTTCAACCGAATCTTTAAATTGCACCGTAGAATTTTTCTGCGGTGCGCTTTTATTAGCAGACAAAACCGTTGATCTGAAAAGAATAACCGCAACAGTAATAGGGGAGATGAATGTGATTGACCTCAACAACATTGAAAAATACAGAGAAAACAATCGAATAGAGGCAAAAAAGGCAACAGGCGGATTACCTAAAAGTTTGTGGGAAACATATTCATCCTTTGCAAATACACTCGGAGGAATTATACTTTTAGGTGTAGAAGAATACAGGGACAAATCACTTCATCCCGTAAATCTTCCCGATCCGGATGAACTTATTGAGGAATTTTGGGAGATAGCAAACGATATTCAAAAAGTAAGTACAAACATTCTTTCGTATGATGATGTTTATGTGCAAAATGTAGAAGAAAAGCGTATTATTGTTATTACCGTACCAAAAGCGAAGCGATTTGACCGTCCCATATATCTTGATGGCAGTATTCATAATTCATACAGAAGAAACGGCGAGGGCGACTACCGCTGTACGCCTGACCAAATTAACGCTATGGTGCGTGACTCTGAAATAAAAACGCAGGATATGAATATCATCGAAAATATGCCGACATCCGTTCTTAACCTTGACTCAATACACAGTTACAGGATAAAAATGTCATCTGCAAAGCCGAATAACCGACTTCAAAATTTGTCGGATAAAGATTTTCTGCAGGCAATAGGTGCGATAGGAGTAGGGGAAGACCTGATTTTTCATCCCACAGCCGCCGGACTGCTTATGTTCGGCAAATCAAAATTCATTAAAAGGGAATATCCGTCTTATTGCCTTGAATATAAAGAATTATTGCAAAATAATAGAAGTACAAAAATTTCGTCAGATTCAAATTCCGACTGCGAAAATCTGTACGATTTCTTTATAGATGTTTTTGAAAAGATTTCCTCAGATATCAAACTGACAGCAAATAACAAATCGGATATTACACCGATTACAACAGCCTTGCGTGAAGCACTCGCAAACTGCCTTATAAACGCCGATTATTACGGTGAAAATGGCGTTGTAATCATAAAAGAAGATGAAAGCATTACAATGTCCAACCCCGGCGGATTTCGTGTTGAACTCGATGCCGCAAGAGCAGGAGGCATCTCTGATCCGAGAAATACCGCAATTATGCGAATGTTCAATCTGATAGGCATAGGCAGTAATAACGGTTGCGGTATATCAAATATTTTCTCCGTTTGGAAAAGTCACGGACTTGTTCAGCCTGTTATTGAAGAAAGTTTTGAACCCGAAAGTATCACATTAAAACTTTTATTTGTCCCCGAAAATGATTTAAATAATACTTCACCTCTGCAAAATCATCCCGATATTGAGAGCGACAGACAGGATATTGTGATTTCATACATCACAGACAACATTACGGTAACTTCAAAAGAAATTTCCGAACTTCTCGGAGTAAGTCATAAAAAATCAAAACAAATTCTTCACCGACTTATCGCAAAAGATTTTGTTATCATAAGAAACGGAAAATACACTTTAAAAGCATAGAAGATCTTTATTATGTGGATATTATTTGCATTCGGCTCTGCATTTTTTGCAAGAATAACAGCAATATTTGCCAAATGCGGAATACGAAAAACCGACTCTGACACAGCGACAGCAATCAGAACAATTGTAGTCTTATTTTCTCATGGCTAATGGTTCTCATAACAGGCTCGGCAAAAACAATAGGAAATTTAAGCGGCACAACATGGCTGTTCTTGATTTTATCGGGACTTGCAACAGATACAATATCCTCGCGCGGTGCGGGTGCAGACTGCTGCGGATAGCTGTATCTCGGCTTTTCCGTCTGCTGCGCCGAACGGTATTCGGAAGATGACATACGGTTCCAGAAATCAGGCTGTTTTTCCGGCAGTCTCATCTGCTCAGTCTTTGGGCGTGCAGGCTCGAAGAGTTCCGTCTGCGGTGTCCTCGGAATAGATACTTTCGGCGCTTCATCTCTGCGTTCGAGTGCATTTTTTGCGGCATAATATATCGCGCTGAAAACAGTGCGCTCGTTTGCAAAGCGGACTTCCGTCTTTGCGGGATGGACATTTACATCGACAAGTCCGGGCGCTGTTGTTATGTTGAGCACGCAGTACGGGAACTTGCCGACCATTATTGAGTTTTTATATGCTTCGCTCAGCGCCGCCGAAGCCGTACCCGACTTCACGAGTCTGCCGTTGACGAAGAAGAACTGCATATTGCGGTTCGG
>OIYR01000273.1_pt1 | contig 30078 bp, 24 predicted proteins | sample 1588221 | NCBI WGS metagenome assembly OIYR01 (sample SAMN03283292) | human gut metagenome | biome: human-associated habitat; material: feces | host: Homo sapiens | place: Peru | collected 2012
TTCCGAATATATCAGAAATTGAATATATTGAAAAAATAATTGTAAATTGTTTTATAAGTTGCATTTTTAATTCCTAATAAAATTTACAAAAAAATACCCCGCTTAATTGCGAGGCTTTATGCTCCGAGAACAGGGCTCGAACCTGCGACCCGGTGATTAACAGTCACCTGCTCTACCGACTGAGCTATCTCGGAATATTTCTAATTAATTATTGAATTTATTATAACATATTAAAAAAAAATGTCAACACTTATTTTATAAAAATTTAGCTATTAAAAGCGTTATATCGTCAAATTGCGGAGCGTCCGCTCTAAAATAAACGGTTTCTTCCACTATATCGTTTAATAATTCTTTTGAACTGTCGTATTCGTTTTTAAGAATATCTTTTAATTTGCTCTCCCCAAACTCTTCGTTATCTTTATTAAAAGTTTCGGTAACTCCGTCCGTAAACATAATTATTTTATCCGCTTTTGAATACGATATTTTTTTATTTTTATAAGAAGCGTTTTCCACAAATCCCAAAGGCTTTCCTGGAATATACATTTCGGTTAAATATTCTGCCTTATTCATTGCCGACTTTTTAATAAAATATTGCGGAATATGTCCAGCGTTTGAATAAGTAATACTTTTATTCTTTGTATCTACTATAGCCAAAAAGCATGTAACGAACATACCTTTTTTTGAATCGTAAAATATATGTTTATTTGTCTGTTCTAATATTTTAGCGGGATTATCAATTTGAGAAGAATAAACTCTTAAAACGCTTCTCGTCATAACCATAAAGAAACCAGCTTTTAATCCTTTGCCCGAAACATCCGCTATAATCAAAGCGTATTTTCCGTCTTTAAGTTTTATATAATCGTAAAAATCGCCTCCAACCGTTTTGCTTGGAATACTTACGGCTGCGACATCAAATAATTTTTTATTTGGAAATTCGGTAGGAAGTATGCTTTTTTGAAGTTCTTCTGTATAATTAATTTCTTCGGTTAGAGATTGTTTTATTTTTGATTCTTCCGATAAAAAGACATGCATATAATTTTCAGAAATCTGTTGAGCGAGCATTTCAAGAAGCATTAAATTGCTTAAATTAAAAGCTTTATTTACGCTTCTTTCGGTTGCGCATAAAAAACCTATTATATCGTCTTCTTTTCCCATTATAGGCGATGCGATAAAACTATCTCTAGTATATCTTAAAGATTTATTCGGTTTAAATCTATAATCTCTCGAAACATTTACAGAATAAACGGGCTTTCCCGTTTTTAATATCTCTCCCAAAACATTATCTTCGGTAGTTATTACTCCGTATTTTAAAACCTCTTCGTCTATTCCTATTCCCGCTCTAAATCTAAACATTCCTTTTTCGTCTTTCAAAATTATAGAAACTCTATGAGCCTCGAAAGCCTCGCAAACTATACTTATATTATTATTTAAAATATCGTCTATTGTTTCGCATTTATTTATTGAAACTGACATTTCATATAAAGCGCCGACTTCATAAGCTCTCGACTGTCCTTTATCGTAAGTCATTTTATTTATAAGCGCTAAAGAAACTATATTTGAAAACATAGACATTATAATAGTGTCGGTTTCTATGAATTTTCCGTCTTTTTTATTTATTAAAAATAAAGCGCCGATATTTCTTTTTCTCGCTTTAAGAGGAACGAATAATATATTTTTTAAATCTTCGCCCAAAATTTCTTTTATAGGAATAAACGCCGAATCGTCCTGCGGATTATTTGAATATAAAGACGAAGAAGTCGTATAAGCTCTAACCGATAAAGGTTTTTCTCCATCTATTATTGAGCCAAAAAATTTGCTTCCCAAAGGTCCTATAGACATTTCATAATTTAAATTAAATAATTCCTGGTCTATCAAATACAATAAAATCGTATCGGTAAGCATTATGTTTTTTATTTCGGATATTATATTTACTAAAGTCTCTTCATAATCGCCGATATTATTCATTTTTTTGATTATATCAGAAAATATTTCAAGTTGTTTTTCAGGTTCATTAACTATTTCGTATATATCCACAAAAACCCCTACGATTTAAACATAAATCAAGCATATTATAAATTATTATATCATAGCATATTTTATAGTCAATATTAATATACTTTTTAATATAATTAATTTTCTTATAAACTCAACATTAAAGCTAGCCAATCATTTTTTCGCTTTCTATCAATAATTTTTAATTCTTTCTCTCTTAAAACATTATTCATTGAAGATTCTTTTTCAAGCAAAATTCCCGATAATATTAAATAAGAATTTTCTTTTAACAATCTTTTCAAGTCTGCAATAATTTCAATTAAAATATCAGTTTCTATATTTGCAACTACTAAATCAAATTTTAAATTCATATTATTCAAATCTTTAGCATTTCCTAAAATAACATTATTTAAATTTATATCGTTATATTTCGCGTTATCCAAAGAACAATGAACGGCATCGCTATCAATATCGACAGAAGTTATATTTCTCGCTCCAAGTTTATAACTAAATAAAGATAATATTCCGCTTCCGCAACCAATATCTGCAATGCTCTTTAATTTAATATCGTTATTTAATGAATATTGATTAATCATTTCTAAAGCTAAATATGTAGTTTCATGCGTTCCACTTCCAAAAGCGTATTGTTTTGCTATATAAATAACGGGTTCTTTCAAATCTTTATAATAATCTCTCAAATTTGGAACTATCGTTATATCGCCGACTTTAAAAGGTTTTAAATAATCCATATAAGAAGTTAAATATTTATCAGAATCAAGCTCTTTTATTTCATAATTATAATTAATATCTAATTTATCTTTTATAATCTTAAAATTATTTTCAAGTTTTTCTTTTGTTTCGTTATATATATTTATTATCGCCAAATTTTCTTTTGCTGGATATTCCACATTATAACCTAATATATCCAAAAAACCGTTTTCAATAATCGCTTCAAATATATCTTCAAATCCAATTTCCACTTTAAAAGAAATAGAATATAATTTCATTAAAAATCCTTTTATTATATTTATAACAAATCTATTATTTTATTAATATCGTTTATTTTTGAGTTCATATCTTTTTTATACTGAATTACAAAAGCGTTATCTTCGACAGTTCCTCTTATAGCCTTAAAATCTTCTTCCATAAAATTTTTATCGTCTATTCCGCAGCTAACCATTTTTGAAATATCGTATTCTTTTTCGGCATCTCTATATAAAATATCGTAAGAAGTTTTTAAAAGCGAAATATATTCTTTTAATATTTTTATTATTATTTCTTTATCGAAATTTTTTATAGAATATCTTTTTTTAATTATATCGATAACCCAAGATTTTTCATCAGGATAATAATTATCGTATAAACTCTTAAAAGCATTTAAAATTGATTCTATATTATTTATCTTTTCGTTTTCAATATCTTTAATAATATTATCCAATCTTTCTTTTGCGCAAATAAGTCCGCCAGCGTCAACCCAATCGCTATATACTTTTTCGGATTTTAAACTTTCGATTATATCGTTTATATTTTTGCAATCTTTTATATAAGAAAGCAATTTATTTCGTAAATACAAATCTATAGCAATAGAATATCTTTGAGAATATTTATTTAACGAAGCTCCTTTTATTATCATATTCTTATAAACAATAAAATCTCCTTTTTTATTATTTTCGTCTTTATTCTTTCTAATATCTTTTAATATTTTCTCGGCATTAATCATTTTTGAAACAGTATAAGGACTAAATACTTCAAATATAATTAAATCTTTTTTATCGCCCGTTCTTCTATCTCTTTCAATCCATTTATTTTCGTCTCTTGCAAGCCCTACTCCGAAAAGATTTAAAGCGGGAATTAATCTCGTTTGATGATAGCCATGTTCGGTTATATAAGAAAATGGAAAATTTGAAGAATCTATATTATCGTAATGAGCGCCTATAACCGTTGAAAAAGCTCCAATTCTAGATGGCCAAAGAATATAAGAATTGCTTCCCGTTTTGCATCCTCTCTCCATAAAACCATGATGATAAGGTCCGAGTTTATACATATGATTGCTTTGATTTGTTCCGCTTCCCGCGTTAAAAAAAGAAAAATGACTCGCTATGAGTAAAGTCGCTTTATGATGAGTGACTGTATAAGGTCCAGCAAATATTGAAAACATCTCTCCATGCTCGCCTTCGCAATTTGCAAATAATAAAGAATCTTCGCAAGAAAATTGTCTTCCCAATTTTACTCCCTCTCCGATAAACGCTTTTTTTATAACAGTTCCATCAACTATATGAGCGCCTTTCAAAACTATGCAATCTTTTAATATGACAGAAGTTCCTATATATGAAGGCGATTCTTTTGCGCTTATTATCGTAGTATTATTTATTTCGTCAGTATTTTCTATTGTAGTATAAGGGTCGATAAGCGCGTTTTTTATCAATCTCGCGTTTATTATTTTAGCATGTTTTTTTATAGTTCCGAATTCTCTAAGTTTTGAAGATGCATAATCGTCTATGATTTTATTTATTTTTTTACGCATAACAAAATTATGTCTATACATAGCGACTACATAAGCGATATGAGAATTAAGCCTATTAAATATTTTAACGCTTCTTCCGTTTCCTTCCATAATTGGCGATGTTTCGACTCCATTTCCAAAACTGCTTTTACCTTCCATGTATATAGAACCCGCGTTTTCAATTATAACTCCGTTTTCTATTTCGTAATTTGCTATAAATCGTCCGACATTATTTATATATACATCTCCATTTATAATAACATCGATTAAAACCGCTCGCGTAATCGAAGCTTCTACTTTAAATTTATTATGATAAGAAACATTTCCGTTAAGTTCTTTTATTTTTATTTTTCCATGAAACGAAACATCTTTTATTCTGTTTAAGTCTACATTTTTTATAAGTATTTTATCCCAAGATTGAGAGATGCATCCATGACTTTTCAAAAATTCAATTTCTTTTTTTTTTAATTTTCTAAAATCTTTATCTTCTTTTACAAACTTATAAGTCATGTAAAAATCTCCCAAATAATTGTTAATAAATATAATTTAATAAAACTTAAAAACAATTTTACAAATTTCAATAATTATATTTTTTATTCAAAAATACTCTTATATTCGTCTTTCAAATAAGGCATTATTTCGTCTATTGAAAATAAAACTTCGCTATCGCCCGTAGCGTAAGGAGCGATTTCGTATATTCCCCAAGTAAAAGTCAAACCTTTTGAAGTTATATAAAAATTATTTTCTTGTAATGAAAGTGCATCCAAATTAAAATAGCTTTCCTCGTCCGCAATTGATAAAAGTTTTTCTTTGACTTTATTTATTAAATCCAAATCGTTTACATCGATTAAAATATCTTCTATTTTTAATCTTTCGCCGTTTGATAAAGAATAAACTTTATAAATTTTTCCGTGAACTCCATGCGCTCCGCCCGTATATTCGTAAAGATATTTATTTATTGAAGCTATCTTTTCGCTTAAATAATCTATTCCGTATTCGGATATTGAATAGTAATTATATCCATATTCGCCTTCGCCAGGCCAATCGTTATAAAACGGAAGCATATTATTGCTTAAAATATTTTTTATATCGGACAATTTATTTATATCTAATTTTTCGCTCGTTATTTCGGAATTTATATCCAAATTTATTTTGTCTATTATTGCCGATTTACTATCGTTATTAAATAAAAATATTGAGGAATAATATTCAAAAGTTTTTATATCTTCTTCGGATGCATTTGTCGGAGAGACAGTGTATGAATATCGGACAACTTTTGCACCAGAAAACGGAGATTTTGCACTTACAAAATTAACTTCTCTATCGTATATTTTTCCGTTAAATCCAGCGTCTGATAAATTGCCTTCAATATAGTTAGTTCCGTAATCGTCTATAGCTTCGGCTTTTATATATCCTTCGTTAATTTCCGTATCAAATATCAATGCATTAATCGATTGATTTGTGTAAAATACATAATCTACAAAGACGCTTTTAGAATTTTCTTTTAATAATATATTTAAATATTCTCCGTTTTCGCTTGTCAAATAACGAATATCAAATATTTCTAATCTTTCGTTTTCGCTTAATTGAATATTTTCTTTTTTAGTTCCTGAATTTTCATTTGAGCATGAAATAATTATTGAAATAGTCATTAAAATTATTATTTTGAAAATTATCTTTTTCATTTTTTATCCTCGCTTTAATTTTTTTAATTATTATACAATATAATATATATAATAGATTTTGTCAATTTTAAAAAAATCATTTAATATAAATAATTATATAATTCTATACTTGACAATATATATAATATGAATATAATTTATAAATATTATTTATTAGGACTTAATAGTGATTGAAGCAAAAGTTCACAGTTTGGCTATTACAGATAAAGGTTTTGTCGTTATGCTTAAACCTATAAACTCCGAAAGAGTTATACCTATATTTATAGATTATTTGCAAGCGCAGTCTATGGCAACGGCATTGTTTAATTATAAAATGGGAAGACCTCTAACGCATGACCTTATAAACAGCATATTTCAAAAGTGCAATATTCGGCTTGTAAATATTATTATAGATAATGTTCATTTGGATACTTATTATTCAAAACTTGTGATAGAACATAATGGAAAAAATGAATTTGTTGACGCTAGACCATCGGATGCAATAGCGCTCGCTTTGAGATTTCAAGTTTCAATTTTTGTAGAAGAGCATGTTATAGAAAAAGCGGGAATGATAATTGAAGATAACGGTTCAAAAGAATTGGAAATGAAAAGCGGAATTCCTTATAATTATCAAGTGTTTGATAAAGAATCTAATTCCGAAAATAAGAGAAGAGATATTAAATTAAATAATGAAAATGGCGCTAAAACAAAAGAAGAGATACAAAAATTATTGGAGCAGGCGGTAAAAGAAGAGAGATATGAAGACGCTGCAAAATATAGAGACGAGCTTAATAATCTTAATAATTTAGAAAATTAAAAAATAGAGGATAGATGAAAAAATATTTTAAAATTATTTTACTTTTATTAATAATTTCTTCAATAATATACGGCAAACCTTCCGATAAAATAAAATTTAATTCAAACGAAGTGACAAAATTGGAATATGATTTTTTTACCAAAATCGACAAAGGAATAACAAACGATATAGAATTGCATTATGACGGATTTATAATCGCTTCTGGAATAACGGATGAAACCGAGTTTAAATTATACAGAGAAAAATTAAACGAAATAAGAAATCTTGCAAAAATAGAGCTTACTCAATATATAAACGAAGGCGCTTATGAGTTTGGCAAAAGATTATTATCATGGATTTACGAAAAAGGAATATTAAAAAAATATTTTGAAACGGCTACTTTATTTCAAGATATGATATATAAAGGCGAATATAATTGTCTAACTTCAAGCATATTATATTCTCTTCTTTATACGGAATTCGGATATAAAGTTAAAGGAATTTTAACTTCAAACCATGCATTTTGCGTAGTTTATACGGAAAGAGGAAATATAGATGTCGAAACTACTGTAGCAAAAGGATTTGACCCTGGAACTAAAGAAATAAGAAATACGGGCGCATCGACAATAATAACTTTTGTGCCAAGACAGAATTATAATAACAGAAACGAAGTGGATATTTTAACTTTAATAGCGACTTTATATCCTAATTCTATATCTTTAAGAAAAATAGAAAGAGATTTAGAAAAACAACTTACTATGGCAAAGAAAGCCTATTATTTATCGCCAAACACTAAAATATATAAAGATAATTTGGTAAACGCTTTTAATAGAGCGGCTTTAGATTACATAAAAAAAACTCAATATGATGAAGCCTATCAATATTTGGGCGAAGCTTTAATTTTTGACAATTCGAGCGCTATGACTAAAAATAATATAATTCATTATTATAACGCTATAGGCACGGCTTATTTAAGAAAAAAAGATTTTCCAAATGCAATACAAATTTATAAAAAAGGATTAATGGATATAGGAGAAAATGCAAATGTTTTAGAAAAAAATCTTAAAGTTTCTTATTATAATTATGCCGTTAGCGAATATAATTCAAGAAGATATAATAACGCTTATACGATATCGGAAGAAGCTTTAAAATTATTTCCAAACGATAGAGATTTTATAAGACTTCAAACTTCAATTCCAAAATAAAAATATAAATTAAAAATTATTCTATATTAAATTTTTCTTTTATGGCTTTTATATTATATTTTGCAGTTCCGCCTTTAACTTGAATCATCTCTTCAGAAACTGCAGAAGCAAAATCCAAAACTTTTTTAATATCGAGTTTTTTTAATATCGCATAACTTAAAGCGGCGCAAAAAGAATCGCCCGCTCCAACCGTATCGACAACTTTAATTTTATTTGAAGGTTTAAAAATATATTGATTATTATAAAACGAAGACGCTCCCGATTTTCCTAAAGTTAAAAATATATAATCTATATTAAAATCTTTATTCAAATTTTTTAATAATATTTCATTATCGTTTTGCAAATTAGGATAAAATAAACTTTTTATAATAGCCAATTCGTCATCGTTAATTTTTAATATATTTATAAACTCTAAAGCTTCTTTTATTTTTTCTTTTGTATAATAATTTTTTCTAAAAGTGACATCGCATACTTTATATTTTGAATCTATATTTTTAAATATATTTTTTAAAGTGTTATAAGATTTTTCGCTTCTGCATGAAAGAATATTAAAATAAAATAAATCGTATTTTTCTTTTAAGGCTTTTTCAATATCAGAATTAAATTCAATATTATCCCAAGCGACATTTTCATGAATTATATAATCGGGAATTTTATTTTCATTCATAAATACCGTAGCTTTTCCCGTTTCATAATTATCAAGAACTTGCATTAAAGAAGAATCTATATTTTCATTTTCAATAAATTTAAATGCGTCTTTAGAAAAATCGTCTTTTCCTAATGCGGTTATAAATTTCAAATTATCGTTTTTAGAAATTAGCCTTGATAATTGAACGGAATAATTGAAAGGCGCTCCGCCAATAACCGCGACATCGTCATAAATATCGTATAAAATCTCTCCAAAAACAAGTATATTATTCATTGTATCTCCTTTTTATTTTATTCTACTCTTTTAGGCGCTTCAAGTATCAATCTTATTATGGAATCGTTAGTTATAACGCTTCCCGCTTGCGGTGAAAATTCCGAAACATATCCTTCGCCTTGTATAATTATTTTAGCGTTATTATTTGTCACAATATATGATATATCTTTTAAAGCGTCTCTCAAAGATAATTTTGTTAAATCGGGCATAATATTAGAAACGCTTTCGTTTATAATAGGAATTAAAGATAAAAATTCATTCGTATTTATAGTATGCACTTCGCCATCAACTAATCCAAGATAAGGAATTATTTGATTTGCAACTTGTGCGAAAAGAGGAGTCGCTACCCTACCCGCCGCTCTCGCTCCGTTTCCTTGCGGGTCTTCAAGTAAAACTAATATTGAAACTTTAGGATTTTCTAAAGGAAATCCGCCGACAAAAATTGATTGATAATATTTTTCAGGTTTATTCTCTGAACCTCCTCTAAAAACTTCTGTTATTGCAGTTCCCGTTTTTCCAACGACATCGATATTAAGCAAATTTGCCCTATGTCCCGTAGAGCCAGATTCTACGCCCTTTCTTAAAAGAACTCTTGCTACTTGCGAATATTGAGCCTCTATTATTCTTTCTCTTTTTAATCCGTTGGTTAAACTTATTTTTTCCGCTCCGTTGTATATAGAATCTACAACATGCATAGGAACTTTATAACCGCCGTTTAATAAAGGCAAATAAGCCGAAGCAATTTGCATTGGAGTTACGCTTAAATCGTATCCTATAGCCAAATATCCTCTTGAAAATCTATGCCATTTATTTAATTCATGGTAAATTCCGCTCCATTCGTTTTTATAAGGTCCAACTTGAGTTTCCTCTCCAAAACCGAATTTCCTTAAATAATCGTAAAAAAATTTCCTGTCTATTCTTTCGGCTATTGTGACTATCGCTACATTGCAACTATATTTTAATATATCGTCAAATGCTATATTTCCATGCGGATAATCGCAGTGAATCCTCGTTTGCGGACTATAATCGTAATAACCTCTGCAATAAAATCTTTCATCTCTATTAACGACTCCCTGCTCCATTGCGGCAATTTCTGCAAATATTTTCATCGTTGAGCCTGGGTAAATTGTGCTCATTATACTTCTATCTAGTCTTTCGCTATTAACATAAATAAAAGGATTATTCGGGTCGAAAGAAGGATAAGAATAATTCGCTATTATAGAACCGCTTTCAACATCCGAAACTATAATAGTAGCGGACTGCGGCGATTTTTCGGCGACTGTTTTTAAGACTTCGTTTCTAACTATAGTTTGAATATCTCTGTCTAAAGTCAATATTAAATCTTTAGGATTATCGTTTTCTGCAGAAAGTATATTTTCATAACTTGCTTCTAATCCTGCATAACCTTCTGTTTCGGTTTTATTCATATAACCTATTACATGAGCGAAAATATCGTTATAAGGATAGAATCTTTTATAGCTTTCTATTCCGTAAATGCTTCTTATTCCGTATTCGTTTTTTACTTCTCGCATTTTATTATAAGAATCTAAAGATAAATTTTGAATTAATTTTATAGTTCTTCTTTTAGTTTTAAGATATTCGTTAAATTTTTCTCTCGTTATTCCTATAATGCCAAATATTTTATCGTATCCTTCGTTAATATCTTTTTCGGCTTTTCCGTCTAATTTTACCGATTGAGTATCGATATATATAGTATATGCGGGAATATTAATAGTTAAAGGTTGCATTTTAGAATCGTATATTATTCCTCTTGGTTTATTTGAAATCTCTAAAGTGTCTACCGATTTTGCATTTATTACGGTTAGATTAATTAGCTTAATAAAAATCGCAATGGTGACGACAAAAAAAACTATTATAAAAATCTTTATTAATTGAATATCCTTCATAATTGAAAAAAATGAGGCGGCGAACGGATTTGAACCGATGAATAGGAGTTTTGCAGACTCCCGCCTTACCACTTGGCTACACCGCCTTATACTTTTTAGATAGTTAATATTATATTAAAACGATTAAAAAGTCAATAGATAATAATTTATAAAAAACGGCATTAGACTTTTATTATAAAGCAATAAAATTTGATTATTTCATATAATAATTATAATAAAATTAAATGAAATATAAAACTATAAAAGAAAATTTAATTTATATAATACTTATTATATTTTTAATATTTATTGGCGTTATTTTAAGAGTTAAATTGTCAAATATTATTTAATAAGTTCTTTCTATAAAGAATTTGATTTATAGAGGAATGCGATTAATTTACAGCAATAAACAATATTTAACTTTTAAAGAATATAAAATTAATAAATATTATTTCAAAACTTCGCTCAAAATTCTAATCGCTTTCTCCAAATCTTTTTTAGAAATATTAAGAGGCGGAAGCAATCTTATTTTATTTTTTGCCGTTAGCGGAATTATTCCTTTTGAAATGCATTTTTCAACAATCTCTCTTGCATTTAATCCTTCTTTAAGCTCAATTCCAAGCATTAACCCAATTCCGTCAACGCTTTTTACATTATCTAATTTTTTTAGATTATCTTTTATATATTTTCCTTTTTTAGTAATTTCTTTAAGAAAATTTTTATCTAAAGTTTTAAGAATCTCCAAAGCTCCCGAGCAAATTACAGGATTAGCTCCAAAAGTCGAAGCATGGTCGCCCGCCGTAAAAGTGTCTGAACATTTTTTATTCATGAGCATAGCTCCAATTGGAAGTCCGCCTCCCAAACCTTTTGCCAAAGTTATTATATCCGCTTTTAAATTGTAATGCTCCGAGCATAAAAATTTTCCCGTTCTTCCCACTCCCGTTTGAACTTCGTCTATTATAATTAAAATATCGTTTTTATCGCAATATTCTCTAACGGCTTTAACATATTCTTTATTTAAAGGAATTACTCCGCCTTCTCCTTGAATAAGCTCCATTATTATCGCACAGGAATTATTTTTTAATTTTGAAATCGTGTCTTCTAAATTATTTGCTTCAGCGAATAAAAATCCTTCCAAAAAAGGAAAAAAGAAATTATGAAATACATCTTGTCCAGTCGCCGAAATCGTAGCCATAGTTCGTCCATGAAAAGAATTTTTTAAAGAAACTATATTATATCTTTTAGCGTTTTTTCCATATTTTATAAAAGAATATTTTCTCGCGCATTTTATAGCCGCTTCGTTTGCCTCAGCTCCAGAATTTGCAAAAAATACTTTATCGAATTTCGTTATAGAACATAATTTTTCGGCAAGTTCAATATAAGGTTTATTGTAATATAAATTTGAAGTGTGTTGCAATTTATTTAATTGATTATTTATAGCCTTTACCCAATTTTTATTATTATAACCTAAACTATTTACTCCTATTCCGCTTCCCAAATCAATATATTCCTTTCCGTCAGAATCTTTTAATTTAGAACCGTTTCCCGATTCAAGTAATAAATCAAATCTTGCATAAGTATTCGCCACATATTTTTTACTTTTTTTTATATATTCTTTTTTAATATCATTTTTTTTATCGCTTTTATTTTTCATTTTAATTGTCCTTTTTAAAATTAAAATTTATTCTTTATAAAACATAGTCCCAATTCCTTCGTCAGTAAACATTTCTATCAAAATAGAATGAGGAACTCTGCCGTCAATAATAAAAACTTTATTTACTCCGTTTTGAACGGCGTTTATGCAATGCTGAACTTTAGGAATCATTCCTCCCGAAATATCGCCGTTATCGATTAATTTGTCTATGCTGTTAACTTCGATTTTGCTTATTAAAGTTGATTCGTCTTCTTTATCTTTCAAAAGTCCCGCTGTATCCGTCATAAATATAAGAGTTTCGGCTTTTACTTTTTCCGCTATTTTTGCAGCAGCCGTGTCCGCGTTAATATTGTAAACATTTCCAAAATTATCGCATCCGACTGTGGCAATTATCGGTATATATTTTCCGTTTATAATAGTTTCGATTAAATTTGTGTCGATATCTTCTATCTCGCCTACAAATCCCAAATCTTCGTTTTCATGTTTTTTTACTTTAAACATATAATCGTCTATTCCGCAAATTCCGATTGATTTTCCTCCGCAGTTTTGAAGAAGAGAAACCAAATCTTTATTGACTTTTCCCGCAAGAACCATTTTTACTATTTCGGCGGTTTCTTTATCGGTATATCTTAAACCGTTTATAAATTTCGATTCCTTTCCTATTTTTTTTAACATTTCGGTTATATCTTTTCCTCCGCCATGAACTACTATAACTTTAATTCCCAAAGTGGAAAGCAAAGCTACATTATGCATAACGCTTTTTTTAAGTTCGGGATTTTCCATAACGCTTCCGCCATATTTTACGACAACAGTTTTATCTTTATACTTTTGAATATAAGGCAATGCATGATTTAAAATAAAAGCCTTGTCTTTATTTTTTATTTCAATATTTTCTATGCTATCAATATTATTCATTTTTTAATCCTATTAATCAATTTTTAAAATCAATTTCTAACTTCTATAAGAGCTGTTTATTTTGACATAATCGTAAGTTAAATCGCATCCCCAAGCTAAAGCTTTTTTATTTCCAGAATTCATATTTATTGTTATTTTAATCTCGTCTTTTTTAAGTATTTTCAAAGCTTTATTTTCGTCAAATTTTAAACCGTATCCGTTTTTAAATACATCCATATTTCCAAATTTTGAAGAAACATTTATAGACACTTTATTAATATCAAATTTGCAATTCGTATAACCTATCGCGCAAGCTATTCTTCCCCAATTCATATCGCAACCGAAAATAGCTGATTTTAATAAATTTGAAGATATTACCGATTTTGAAATTTTTCTTGCAATTTCAATATCTTTAGCGTTTATAACTTCGCATTCAATTAATTTTGTAGCGCCTTCTCCGTCTTTCGCTATCGCTTTAGATAAATAAGTATTAACCATATTTAAAGCCTTGCAAAATATTTTATAATTATCGTTTTCTTTATCTATGATTTTATTTTTAGCTTCTCCGTTCGATAAAACTACAATCATATCGTTTGTTGAAGTATCTCCGTCAACGCTAATCATATTATAAGTATTTTTTACATCTTCTCTCAAAGCTTTTTGAAGTAATTTTTGATTTATATTCGCGTCTGTCGTTATAAAGGCAAGCAAAGTAGCCATATTCGGATTTATCATTCCGCTTCCTTTTGCAATTCCTCCAATTTTAATTTCTTTTCCGTCTATTTCAAAAGAAAAAGATATTTCTTTAATAAAAGTGTCAGTTGTCATTATCGCATTTGCCGTATTTCTTGAAGCTTCTTTAGAATTTTTAGCGTTATCAATTAAAGGTTTAATGTTTTTTAAAATCGGTTCTATAGGCAGAGGAACTCCGATTACTCCCGTTGAAGCGACAGCGACATCTTTCTCGCTTATTTTCAAATATTCGGCAACCGACTTACACATCGCTTTTGCTTTTTCAATTCCGTCTTTATTGCAAGTATTTGCATTCCCAGAATTGCATATAATCGCTTTTGCTTTTCCGTTTTTTAAATTATCTTTGCTTACTATAATATTAGCTCCGCAAACTTTATTTTGAGTATAAACTGCAGCGGCAGCGCATAAACTCTCGCTATAAATAATTGCCAAATCTTTAGAAGTTTTTTTCTTTTTAATCCCAGAGTAAATTCCGTTGGCAAAAAATCCTTTAGCTGCGCATACTCCTCCTTTAATTTCTTTTATATTGTTCGTATTATTATTTTTTTTCTTATTGTCGTTTTTCATTTTTTATCCTTTTTTGTTTTTAAAAATTTTATTTAATTAATATTATAAATCAAAAATCAGAAGGCGGGCGGAATCATATTTAATCCCGCATCCTCTTCAAAACCCAAAACTATATTCATATTTTGTATAGCCTGTCCAGCGGCTCCTTTAACCATATTGTCTATTGCCGAAACTATTATTAATTTATTCGTCCTTTCGTCAATATGAATAGAAATATCGCAATAATTAGAATATTTTACATTTTTTAAATTTGCAATATTTCCAATATTTAAAACTCTTATAAATTTTGAATCCTTATAAAAATCTTTATATAAATTATAAATATTTTCCAAAGAATTTTTATTTTTCAATTTTGCATATATCGTTGATAAAATTCCTCTGTTAATCGGAAGCAAATGAGGAACGAAAGTAATTTTAATATTGTCGCCGTATATATTCGATAAAGTCTGCTCAATTTCGGGAGTATGTCTATGTTCTGCGATTTTATAAGGAGCGAAAGCTTCATTGCATTCCGTAAAATGAGTATTTAAAGTTAATTCTCGTCCCGCTCCCGTTGCGCCCGATTTTGAATCGATTATTATATCTTCTTTTTCGATTATTTTATTTATTAAAGCGGGCGATAAAGCCAAAGCTATTGAAGTTGGATAACATCCTGGATTTCCAATTATTTTAGCTTTTTTCAAATATTTTTTATTATAAAATTTATCGAACTTGATTATTTCGGGAATAGAATAAATCGCTTCTTTGTGAATCTCTTTATATTTATAATCTTTTTTATACCATTTTTTATAATCTTCTTCGTTTGAAAGTCTGAAATCCGCTCCCAAATCTATAAACAATATATTTTTTTCAAAACATTTTTTTGCAATCTCTTCGCTTAAACCCGCAGGCAAAGACGCAAATATAACATCCGAATCTTCAAAAATATTATTTTCGTCAATTAATACTTTATCGCAATATTTATTTAAGTTATTGTATATTTTATCAATAGTTTCGCCGACAAAACTTTTTGAAGAAATATTTTTTAATTCTACTTTTGGATGAGAGAGTAAAAGTCTTACCAATTCCGCTCCCGCATATCCCGTAGCTCCTATTATAGACACTTTTATCATTTTAAAACTCCAATTAATAACAAAATTTTTTAGTCTTTATTTTAATAGATTAATTTTTTGAAAAATTTAAATGCGGACGATTAACGCCTGAAAGAATCTGCAGATAAGAATATATAATGCGATATTTTTTTATAATTCGTATTCATAATAATTGCCTTAAATTAATTTGAATTTATGATAATATATTTTTTAAAAATGTCAATACTAATTTAATATTTATTAATTGAAATTTTTACTTAAAAATTCTATTATATTAATATAAAATCATTTTATACAAAAAGGAAAAATTATGCCAAATAATATTGCCGTAGTATATAAAAGCAAATATGGAGATACAAGAACTTACGCAAAATGGATAGCCGACAAACTTCATGCCGATATTTTTGAAGCGGATAATATTTCGTTTCAAAGTTTAAATAATTATCAAGTAATAATATTTGCAGGCTCTCTATATGCAAGCAAATTAACAGTTTATAAAAGTTTTAAGAGATTATATAAAAAATTAATTAAAAATAAAAAAATCTATTGCGTTATAGTAGGAATCGGAAATCCCGAACATAAAGAATTATACGAAGATGCTATAAATAAAAATTTTAAAAGTAAAGAAAAAGAAAATATAACTTTTTATTATTTAAGAGGAGCGATTGATTTCACAAAATTAAAAATTCATCATGCATTAATGATGCTTATGAATAGAAAAATTTTAGCTACAAAAAATATACAAACCGAAGACGATAAAATATTTTTAGAAAATTACGGCAAAAAATTAGATTATTTAAGCAAGAATTCTATAAACGATATAGTTTCGGATATTAAAAATTATCTTAAAGAATTATAATAAAAGAATTATCTTAATTTAATTATAATATCGACTCTTCTGTTTTTTCTTCTGCCTTCCGCCGTATCGTTTGGGGCGATTGGCTCTTTATCTCCAAATCCGCTATAAGATAATTTATCATGATTTAGATTAGGCAAAATATAATCCGCTACGGTTTTAGCTCTTCTTTCTGATAGAGTTTTATTATAATCTTCTCTTCCCGTGTTGTCGGTATGTCCTTGAACTATTATCTCTCTGTCGGGATAATTTTTTTTAATAGCGTTTATAATATTGTCAATAGTTTCTTTAGATTCGCTTTTTAAATTATAAGAATCCGTATCAAATAAAATTTCTCCAAGCCTTAAAACTAAACCTTCGGGAACTGTATCGACTATAATATTATCGCCCAAATCGTCTTCAAGTTTTTTTCTCTCTTTATACTCTTCTTCTTTTGAAATAGAATCGTAAATTTTATAAACGCTTACAATATTCATTTTATATTGCAAACTTGAATAAGATAATTCTTTTCCGTATCCAAAAAGTATTTGATATCTTTCGCTTTGAGAGATTGGAATATTTTTTTCCATATCCCATAAAAATGTCCCGTAATTAAATCCGTAAATTCTCTGCGGATAGCCTTGTCTTGAAAGTCCCGCTTGAAGCAAATCTTTATCCGTCATAATATGATATTGAATAATAGCGTTTCTCTCGCATGTAGAATTGGTTTCGATATTAGCAAAAAGATAATCGGAGGATAAAGCCATAGTTAAATTTGGAGCGTTATTTACTTTTATAATTTCAATCGCTTCCGCATTCCAAGATTCTGTTAAATTAATTTCTCTTTCGGGAAATGTCGGAATATGTCTAACATTCGGCATAAAATGAACTTTAGGAACTTCAAATTTTCCGTTTGAGCAAATTATAAAATCGCTTTGATATTCTTCATCCAAATGAAAAACTTTATCGCCTTTAAGCATTCTAAAAATTTTAAATAAACCGCTTACTCTATAACCGCCTTTTGGAGCGATTGCTATAACCGTTAAATCGACAATATTTCTTTCTTTATAGACTCTTTTTAAAATTCCGTTTTCATAATATTCTACATCCGCGGTTTTTACAGATTCTATTCTTTTTCCCGTTTGCAAATTCCAATAAAATTTATGCGAAGCCTCCGAAAAAAGAATATTAACAAAAAAGATATTAAAAATAATAATTTCAAATATTAAAACAAATAATTTTTTAATCATAATTGATTTATTTCTTTTTCTTCTCTTTTCTTTTTGTCTTTTTTAGCTTTTTCTTTTTTTGCTCTTTTTTCTAATTTAATTCTGATTTTATCGACAAGACTTCGTTTTTTAATTTCCGTTCTTAATTCTTCTTCGGTTTTTTCCGTTTTGAAAGATATAACCAATTTGTATAATTGCAAGAAAATATATTGCAATTCTTTAATTTTTTTATCCATACTTTCCATACTGTCGACTGTAGTATTTGATAATTCGGCTACATTTTCAATAGAACCAAGCAAAACTTTAACATCGTTTTCCGTATTATTAACCACATTAACTACATCTTCGGCTAATTTATCTACTCCCGCAATATTCTGACTTACCATTGAACTCATTTGCATCTGCCTAACTGAAAGCTCTTGCACGGCTTCGGTTATGATATTTAAGTTTGAAACATTATTTAATATATCTTTTCTTCCAACATCAAGCTCTTCATTTGCCATAGAAATTGAAGATATAACATCGCTAAGCATTACCGAACTTTCAAGAATTTTATCGCTTGAAGCAGCGCTTTTTGAAACCAAAGCTACGGTTTGCTCTATTGCTTGAATCGTCTCTTCGATTAAATCGTTAATTACTGTAGAATTATTCGCCGTATCTTCTGCAAGTTTTCTTATTTTTTCGGCAACAACCGTAAAACCTCGTCCATAATCTCCCGCATGAGCCGCCTCGATTGCCGCATTCATTGCCAAAAGGTTTGTTTGCTCTGAAATATTATGAATAACTTGAGTAATATTCGTTATTTGTTTTGAATAATCTTTAATTCCTTGAATAGAATCTGCAACCGATTCTGATATATTTCCTCCGTCTCTCGCTTCCGCATCAAGAATCTTTGAATAAGTATTTGCTCTAGTCGAACCTTGACTCACCGTAACAATATTTGCCATCATTTGCTGAACCGATACGCTCGTTCTATTAACCGCATCCGATTGAGATTTCATTTTTTCGCTAATTTCGTTTATATTATCTAAAAGCTGTCTTATAGTTTCGTTTACGGCGTTTATTCTCGTTCTTTGCATAAAACTCACTCTCGAAGCGCTCGCTGAAGATTCTGCAATTTTATTTGAATTAATAAGTTCCTCTTTAAACTCTTTATTTAAAGTTTCAAAATCGCTAACTCCAATATTTATTGAAGAGCGAATATTTTGAATATTTCCCGTCAAAACATAAGTATTTTCTTTAATATTTGTAATAATGCTTTGAATTTTATCTAAAAATCTATTGAAAGAATGAATCAAATCTCCCGTTTCATCGATATTAATAACGGGAAGCCGAATAGTTAAATCTCCCGCTCCTTCGCTTAAAGCATCCGAAACTTTTCTTGCAGATACGATACTTTTTCTAAATACAATAATAAGCGTTATAACTATTACTAAAAAGAAAATAACTCCCAAATATATCGTAATTGAAGCCGTAAGAATAGTTCTTCTGAAAGTCATATTTTGCTTATATGGAATTATATTCTCCCAAGCGCCCATTATATAAAGATTGTCGAATAATAAATATTTAACTATATTTAAATTATAATTTTTATCTAAAATTACTTTTGAGTTTAAAATATTATTCAAATAACTATCATTAATTTCGTTTTTTAAATCCGAAGAAGTTTTTGGATTATTTAATATGCTTTGAAATTCTCCTAATAAATTTATTCTATTATAAGTTATAACTTCATAATCTTTATCGACTACAAAAATATTAATATTCATATATTCTTCAAATAATCTTGTATAAGCAGAATCTCTAACTTCTACGGCGACATAACCTATTCTATTTCCGTTATAAGTTATTGGAGTGTAAATATAAAAATATAGAGAATCTTTAACTAAATCTATAAAAAGTTCTTTTCCTTCCAAATCTGCAGGCGGAATATTCAACGAAGCGTTTGTTGTAGCCACAAAATTAAAATCGTTATTTTGACTTAAAAATATATTCAAATTTCCTAAAGCCGTATTTTCATTTTCAAAATTAATTCCGCTTCTTCTAATATCGTCAAAAACTACATAAAAAGCGTTTACATTATTATAACCTCCAAATCTACTTCTTAAATAATCCGTCAAAATAGAACTATATTCGTTATAATTATATCCAAATCTTGGAAGATAGCCCAAATAAAAAGATAAATTTTCCGACAATTTTACATATTCATTAATCGCATCATAAATTTTTGAAGATGCATCGCTTACATATTCTCTATCTACAATATCATTATATTGTCCGTAATATTCAAAAGCGTTTCTATAATGAAGTCCGTTTACTACGGCAATAACTCCGATAGCGGCGGTTAATAAAGGCGGCGCTATTATATAAGCCATTGAAAGATGGAATTCTTTTCTTCCTGTCGCTTTATATAAAGGCAAGCTCCATAAAACAAAAAATATAACGGATATAGTAGCGGCAAAATTCATAAATAAAATTACTACTACAAATCGTATATTCATTACTTCAAATATAGTCATTGTGCCGTTATATATATACACTGGATAAGTTACTAAAGCTACTCCAATAAAAGCGATTAAAGTTTTTAATATATATCTAAATCCTAACTTTATGAATTTTCCTCTTTCAACTTTAAGGCAATCGAAAAATATGCTTATCATTATTCCAACAGTAATAAGCATAATAAAGAAATACGAAAATTTTCTTATAGGAGTAAATTGTCTATAAAGATAATTCAACATAAAAGAATAAGTCGATACGGTAATGATACCATTTACTAAAAAAGAAATAGGCAAAAGAACTTTTAACCTTTTCAGTAAAATATTTTCACTTTCTTGAAATATCATATTTTAGCCCTATAAAAATTTATTATCTTTAATCTCTATCTTTTCTATTATCGGTATAAAATAATATTTTTTTTAATTTTATATTTAATTTATACATTTAGAGTTTTTGCTTTCGTAATCGCCTCTTCAATAGAACCTACAAATCTAAAAGCTTGTTCAGGCAAATCGTCATAATCTCCATTGCAAATTCCCTTAAAACTTCTTATTGTATCTTCTATTTTTACATATCGCCCTTGAAGTCCCGTAAATTGTTCGCCGACAAAGAAAGGCTGACTTAAAAACTGTTCTATTTTTTTAGCTCTCGAAACTATTAATTTATCTTCTTCGGAAAGCTCATCCGCTCCAAGTATCGCTATAATATCTTGCAAATCTTTATATCTTTGAAGAATATTCTGCACGGCTCTTGCAACTTCATAATGTTCATTTCCTAAAACTAAAGGGTCTAATATTCTGCTTGTGGAAGCCAAGGGGTCCACAGCGGGATAAATTCCCTTTTCGCTAACATCTCTCGATAAAACCGTTGTCGCATCCAAATGCGTAAAAGCCGTAGCTGGCGCTGGGTCGGTTAAATCGTCCGCTGGAACATAAACCGCTTGAATTGAAGTTATTGAGCCATGTTTTGTAGATGTTATTCTCTCTTGTAAAGCTCCCATTTCCGTTGCCAAAGTTGGCTGATAACCTACTGCAGACGGCATTCTTCCAAGCAAAGCCGAAACTTCGCTTCCCGCTTGAGTAAATCTAAAAATATTATCGATAAATAATAAAATATCCAAATTTGCAGAATCTCTAAAATATTCCGCCATAGTTAAAGCAGTTAAAGCGACTCTCAAACGCGCTCCTGGCGGCTCGTTCATCTGCCCATAAACTAAACAAGTTTTATTAATAACTCCCGATTCTTTCATTTCGCTCCATAAATCATTGCCTTCTCTCGTCCTCTCGCCTACTCCTGCAAAAACAGAATAGCCTCCATGTTCGCTCGCTATATTATGAATAAGTTCCATTATTAAAACTGTTTTTCCTACTCCCGCTCCGCCAAATAATCCCGTTTTTCCTCCTTTAATATAAGGCGCAAGCAAATCTATAACTTTTATTCCCGTTTCAAAAATTTCAAGTTTAGGTTCTAAAGCGTCAAATCTTGGAGCATGCGCATGTATTGAGCGATATTCTTTAGCTTCTATAGGTTCGCCTTTATCTACGGTTTTTCCCAATACATTAAATATTCTTCCTATAGTTTCATTTCCGACAGGCACCATTATATGCTTTCCCGTGTCTATAATATTATCGCCTCTTGAAATTCCGTCTGTAGATTCTAAAGCGATTGCCCTAACTCTTCCGCCGCCTAAATGTTGTTGAACTTCGCAAACTACATGTTTTTGAATTCCTTCAACTTCTTTGTCTATATAAAGAGCGTTTAATATTTCAGGCAAATGTCCCTCTTCAAATTCCGCATCTAAAGTAGAACCGACAACCTGAACGACTTTTCCTCTTTTAATTTCGCTTTCAAGTATCATAAAATTTATTCCTTAAAATCAATATTCAAAAATTTATTATTATATTTTATATTTATTAAAAACTTATTCAAGAGTTTTTACCATATCTTTATGTATTCTTTTATTGCTCGCTATATACTGTTTTTTTGAAAAAATATCATATTCTTTCATATTTATATTTGTTATAAGTCCGCCAGCTCTTTTTAATATAACTGTAGAAGCGCAAATATCCCAAGCCGAAAGTCCAAATTCAAAAAATCCATCGGCGACTCCTTCTGCAACCATGCATATATCTAAAGCTGCAGAACCGTCTCTTCTTACGCATAAACTCTTTTTTACCATATTTGCAAAATCTATCATTCTATCATTTAAAAAATTATAGTCAGTAGCCGTGTCGTAATAAAATCCCGTAATAATAAGAGATTCTATTAATTTATTAGTTGAGCTAACATTAATAACTTTTCCGTTTTTATAAGCTTTCGATTTTGCATGCGCTTTATAAATAGTATTCGTTAAAGGCGCGTAAACAACTCCCAAAATTGGATAACCTTTATAAGCCAAACCTATTGAAACGCAATAAAAAGGATAGCCATGAATAAAATTACTCGTTCCGTCTATCGGGTCAACTATCCAAGAAAAATCTTTATCTTCAAAATTATTTGATTCCTCGCCTAAAAATGCGAATTTAGGATATTTTTTTAATAAATATTTTTTAATAGTTTCCTCGTTTTTTAAATCGATTTCGGTAAATAAATCCGTCTTTCCTTTTTTAGAAACTTTTCTTGGAGCGCCAAAATATTTTAAAGAATATTTGCCCGCTTTTATAGCGATATATTCCGCGTCTTTTAAGCATTTATTTAATTTAGATTTTGAAAATTTTTTAATCTCGTTTTCTATTAATCTATATTTTTTATCGTTTTCGTCTTTAGTTTTGCTCTTTTTATTAAAATTAAATATGCTCATAATAAATACTCCGTTAAAATTAAAATTTATTTATTTGTTTGAGTTTCCCTAAATAATAAAACGGAAGGATTATCTCTAACCTTTTCGCTAAATATTTTTAAATTAGAAATTATTTGAGAAACATTAGTTTGTAAATTTGTATCTTTCATTAAAGTGCCAACTATTCCTTTTCCGCTTTCAACATCTCGAATTATAAAAGATAAATCTTTACTTATAACGCTTATATTTGCAATACTTTCATTAACATTTGAAATTATTTCGCCAATCTCAGATTCATTGGTATTTATTAATTTTGTTATAAGCTCGATTGTAGACGACATATTTGTTATTATGCTTGTAAATTCTTCAAAATTAAGGTCTTTCCCTATATCGCCAATAGAACCTAAAGCGCTTTCTAAACTAAAAGGCTCTACTCCTTTAACTACGCTTTCGGGAGGCAAACTTTTAAGTCCTTCGGTAGTTATTGTAGGCGGAGTTGCCATTATATATTTTTCGCCCAATCCTAAACCAACAGTTTGTATTGTAAATCTCGTGCCTTCGGGCAAAATAACTTTTTTATCGGTTATAAATAAAGTGACTCTTATAGTGCCGTCTGGATTAATTTCTATATTTTCGATAAATCCTATATTTATTCCGCCGCCTCTATACGAAACTTTACCATTTACAAGCAAATCGCCTATAAATACATAATCTACATATATTCTATAACCGTTTCCTTTTAATTTTAAATTTCCTAATATGCTTATAGAAATTAAAAATAACGCTATAGTTAATATAAAAAATATTCCTAATTTTATTTTTTTTCTCATAATTTTATCTTACCTTCCTCAATTTAATCATTTAATCCGCATCCGCAGGTTTTATAGTTTCTATATCCTCGCCTTTTTTAGCAATACTACTCATAAAGAAAAATTTCAAATGAGGCTCTTCAATTTCATGCAAACGCTCGGGAGCGCCTCCTTCAATAATTTTCCCATTATGAAGCATTACGACTCTATCAGCCATTCTAAAAACGCTAGTCATATCATGAGTAATAACTATACTCGTAACATTAAGTAAATTTTGCATCTTTATTATTAAATCGTCTATTATTCTAGACATAATCGGGTCTAATCCCGTTGTCGGCTCGTCATAAAGTAAAATCTCTGGGTCCATAGCAATCGCTCTTGCCAAACCGACTCTCTTTTTCATTCCTCCCGAAAGTTCGGATGGCATTTTTTTTTCTATATTTGGCATTCCAACCATATCCAAAACTTCCGCAACTTTTATTTTTATTCTATCTTCGGGCATATCTTTTTTTATTCTTCGGAGTCCAAAACTTACATTTTCGTAAACATTTAACGAATCGAAAAGCGCCGCTCCTTGAAAAACCATAGCGAATTTTTTGCGAACTTCCGTTAATTCGTTATCCGAAATTTTATTAATATCTTGTCCTTCAACGATTATAGTTCCCGAATCTGGCTGCAATAATCCAATCAAATGTTTTATAAGAACGCTTTTACCACAGCCCGAATTTCCTATAATAGATAAAGTTTCTCCTCTATTAACTATAAGATTAACTCCGCTCAATACGATTTGAGAGCCAAAACTTTTATATACTTCTTTCATTTCTATAATATTCATTAATAAAAACCTTATAAACTCTAAACGGTAATTCTTAAAAATTTAATTTCATTATCCGCTTTAATTCTATAATTTCCCATGCATGCGGGAATAAGAACGGTTTTACCCGCTTTTAATTTTATATTATTATCTTTTATATCCGATTCTATAAATCCGTCTCCTTCTATATCAATAAAAATTTCAAAAGTTTTAGAATTTGTCTGCGAAGAGAATTTATTTTTAATAAAATATTCTTCCGCCGTAAAATATTTATTTGAAAATATTTCGTTAATTTCTAAATCTTTATTTTTAAATTTATTTCTTTTTTCAGATTTTAATTGATAAGCGTCTATATTTTCTATAACATTAAAAGCGTCTTCGATATGCAATTCTCTCGCTTTTCCGTCTTTATCAATTCTTTTCCAATCGTATAATCTATAAGTAATATCGCTTGAAGTTTGTATTTCTGCTATCATTATATCTCCCAATATTGCATGAACGCATCCGTTTGGAATATAATAAGCGTCTCCTTTTTTAACTTCAAAATAATTAAATAAACTTTCTATATTATTTATATTATTGTCAATCGCTTTTTTAAGAATATTTTTATCTATTCCTTCTCTTAAACCTAATAAAATTTTGGCGTTATTTTTCGCTTCTACAATATACCACATTTCATTTTTGCCATGTTTTTTATGTTTTTTGTAAGCGTATTCTTCATCGGGATGAATTTGTATAGAGAGTTTATCTTTCGCGTCTATAAATTTTATTAATAACGGAAAATATTTTTCTTTTTTTGCCGATATCAATTGCAAAGCTTCAATGCAATTAGAACCTAAAAATTCTTCTTTGTATCTTTCTACTAAAAATGATAAAGTTTTTCCTTTAAACTCTCCGTTTAGGATTATGCTTTTTTCATCGTTTAAGTCGGATATTTCCCAACTTTCGCCTATATTTTTATCGCTTTCAAAAGATTTTGAATATAAAGATGCAAGCAAATTTCCGCCCCAAACGGTTTCTTTAGCTATTTCAGATAATTCTAATATATACATAAATAATATTATATAAGAAAAAATTAAATAATTCAATAATATATATTATAAAAATATCTTATGCAATATTATGTTTATTTATTGATATTTATTATATTTTAATGTATAATATCTTTATTCAAAATAAAATTAACAAATAATTTAATTTTTAAGGAAAATTTATGTCCGATATTAGAGTCAGATTCGCGCCGTCACCAACGGGTTTTTTACATATAGGAAACGCAAGAACCGCATTATTTAATTGGCTTTATGCAAAGTCGGTTAATGGAAAATTAATATTGAGAATCGAAGATACCGACCAGGAGAGAAGCACAAAAGAAGCGGTTGATATGGCAATAAAATCTTTAAAATGGCTTGGAGTCGATTGGGATGAAGGACCAGAAGTTAATGGAAATTATGGACCTTATTTTCAATCGGAAAGATTAGATATATACAAAAAATATACAGAAAAACTTATGGAAGAAGGAAAGGCTTATTATTGTTTTTGCTCTTCGGAAGAATTAGAAAAAAAATCAAACATGCAAAAAACTTTAAATCAGCCAATAATTTACGATGGAAAATGCAAAGATATTCCTTTAGAAGAAGCTAAAAAAAGAGTCGCAAACGGCGAGACTGCAAAAATAAGATTCAGAGTTCCTAAAAACGAAGAGATAATTTTTGAAGATTTCGTTAGAGGAACGGTAAAAACTAATAGCGATGAAATTGGCGATATTATAATCGTTAGAGAAAACGGTTTTCCAACTTATAATTATGCCGTAGTTATAGACGATATGTTAATGAAAATAACTCATATTATAAGAGGCGAAGACCATATTTCAAATACTCCAAAACAGATTTTAATTTATAAAGCGTTAGGAAGCGAACCTCCAAAATTTGCTCATACTTCTTCAATACTTGGAGACGACAGAAAAAAATTATCGAAAAGACATGGCGCCGCTACTCTTATGGAATATAAAGAAGAAGGATTTTTGCCTCAAGCTATGCGAAATTTTTTAGCTCTGCTCGGATGGACGCATCCCGAAGCTATAGAAACTATGAACGATAAAGAAATGATAAAAGCCTTTACGCTATCTCGTTTTTCAAAAAGTCCCGCAATATTCGATACGGCTAAATTAAGACATTTAAACGCTTGGCATATAAAAAATATCGATTTAGAGGAAGCGGTTGAATTATTTATTCCGTATTTAATAAAAGGCAGATTCTTAAAAGAAAATTACACGGAAAGCGAAAAAAATTTGGCTAAAAAACTTGTTTCGGTAATAAGGCATAATTGCGTAGTTTTATCGGATATAAATAAATATGTTCCCGTATTTTTTGAAAACGATTTTGAATTGGATAACGAAATGAAAGAAATTGTAAATAAAGAAGAAAGTAAAAATTTGCTTAAATTTATAAAAAGCAATATAGAAAATGCAAATGAAATAACAGACGAATATATGAAAAATTTAATAAAATCGGCTCAAAAAGAAACGGGTTTAAAAGGACCAAATTTATATCATCCTATTCGATATGTTTTAACGGGAAGCAAAGCTGGAACGGAGCTTTCGCATATTTGCGAGCTTTTGGGTAAAGATAATATTTTATATAGATTATCCAAATATATTTAACAAGGGAAAAATATGATAAACGGAAAACCTTTAATATTAGCTGTAGACGATGAAGAAAATATTAGAAATCTTATAACTTATACATTTGAAGAGCATAATCTCGAAGTAATGACGGCTGAAAATGGAAAAGCGGCTATAACAATATTGGAAAATAATCCTATAGATGTAATTATAACCGATTTGCTTATGCCGACAATGACGGGACTCGCTTTAATAAGAGAAATGAAAAAAAGAAAAAGCGCTATTCCTATTATTATAATTACCGCTTATGGAAATACCGAAATGGTAAAAGAGATAATAGCCGAAGGCGTTTTTAGACTTATAGAAAAACCTCTCGATTTTGATATATTAGTTCCTATAGTTCAAGATGCGATAGAAAATAAAAAGAAAAATTCTAAAAAGTAAAAGCCCAATGCTTTAAAACATTAGGCTTTTAGGAAATTAAAATATTGATGTAAAAAAGAATCATTTTGCAGATAAATATTTGTCTATTCCGTAAGCGGCTCTTTTTCCGTCTCCAATAGCAAGTATAACAGTAGCAGCACCTCTTGCAGCGTCTCCACCTGCAAATACTCCGTCCATTGATGTTTCGCCCGTTTCTTCGTCTATAACATAAGTTCCTTTTTTGCTTATTTTAAGCTCGGGAACTTTTCTTGCAATTAAAGGGTTAGGCGTAGTTCCTATCGCTATAATAACGGCGTCAACTTCTATATCTTCAATTTTTCCTTCAACTGCGATTGGCTTTCTTCTTCCGTCTTCGTCAGGTTCGCCTAATTCCATAACTTGAGTTCTTATAGCGACAACATTATCGTTTTCATCTCCTACAACTTCCAAAGGCGCTCTTAAAAATCTAAACTCTACGCCTTCTTCCATAGCATGATGAATTTCTTCTAATCTTGCGGGAAGCTCTTTTTCCGTTCTTCTATAAACTATATAAACTTTTTCAGCTCCAAGTCTAACCGCTGTTCTGCATGCATCCATAGCGACATTACCGCCTCCCAAAACCGCTACTTTTTTATGTCTTATAACGGGCGTGTCGACTTCTGGGAATTTATAAGCGCCCATTAAATTAACTCTCGTCAAATATTCGTTTGCAGAATAAACTCCGCATAAATGTTCGCCTGGAACATTCAAAAATAAAGGAAGTCCCGCTCCCGTTCCTAAAAATACGGCGTCATATTCTTTTCTTAATTCTCCAAAATCTATAGATATTCCCGCTACTTCGTTTATTTTGAATTTAACTCCGTCTCTTTTAAGATTTTCAACTTCATGCGCCACTAATTCTTTAGGTAAACGAAATTCTGGAATTCCATACATTAAAACTCCGCCGATTGTATGAAGCGCTTCTAAAACTGTGACATCATAACCTAATTTAATTAAATCTCCCGCGCATGCCAAACCCGCAGGACCCGCTCCAATAACGCAAACTTTTTTTCCGTTTTGTTCGACTTTTAAATCTTCATGTTCCGAATTTTTTCTTTCGTAATCGGCTACAAACATTTCTAATTTTCCAATAGCTACAGGCTCGAATTTTTTACCGACAACGCATCTCTCTTCGCATTGAGTTTCTTGAGGACAAACTCTTCCGCATGCGGCTGGTAAAGCGTTAGTTTCTTTAATCTTTTTAGCCGCTTCTAAAAATTTACCGTCAGCGACTAATCCTATAAATTCGGGAATTTTTACTTTCGCTGGGCAACCTTCCATACAATGCGGAACTTTGCAATCTAAACATCTTAAAGCTTCTTTTAAAGCCTGTTCTTCGGTATAACCTAAAGGAACTTCTTTAAAATCCATTCTGCGTTCTTCGGCGCTTCTTGTAGGCATATCCTGTCTTGGTATTTCGCCTAATTTTGACCTTGGAGGCATATATTTTTTCTCCTAAAATTTGGATATTTTTAATAATTATTTAAATATTATACTACATAATTAAATATAGTCAATAGTCAATATATAAAATATTAATTAGTATTTATTAAAATAAAATCTAATTAATCATTTAATTTATATTTATACCAATAAGAATTTCCAAGTTTCTTTTCTAAAATTTGTTTCAATCCTTTTGTATCAAATGTAGCTAATCTTTTGCTTGCATCATTACTGAATAATTCTACATATTGAGACGATAATAATAACTTTATTAAACTCATACCTCTATCAAATCCATCTAAATTTTCAACTGATATATATCCATTTGCTATATCTTTATTGAATATAGTATAATTCACACTATCTCCAGAATTGTCTACAATATATAAACTTAAATTATCGCTTTCTTTTACATTATCGTTATATATCTTTACTCCAGCATGACCGCCTAAACTAACCAATGATACATTGACAGTTAAACGACTATTAATTTTATAATCAAAAACGGTAAAACGGTGAAAATTTGCACCATATTTATTTGGAAGCATACTATATTCCCATTCTGCGAAAACTATGCACGAAAAAATCAGAAATAAAAATATAATCTTCTTCATAAAAACTCCTAATTGTTAAATTATAAATTAATTATAATAGATAGATA
>OIYR01000279.1_pt1 | contig 29581 bp, 24 predicted proteins | sample 1588221 | NCBI WGS metagenome assembly OIYR01 (sample SAMN03283292) | human gut metagenome | biome: human-associated habitat; material: feces | host: Homo sapiens | place: Peru | collected 2012
TTAAATTATTTTATTAGTTTTATAATTTTTTACTTTATTATTGTTTTTTTATACTATAGGTTTTGTCGTTACTTCTTATAGTTCCAGTTGTGCTGCTGGTAAACTCGAAAGTGACTGTTTCATTATTTAAAGAAGCAGTAAAACTTGTATCGCTATTTTTAGTGACATTAATAAATTTATTATTGCTACCAGTTAGCTGCAAATAAGGTTTTGCTCCATAATCATTGCCAGCCTGAAGTATAGTAGATCTAAAACCTTCGTTATTTGATTTTATATCAAGAGCTGTAGTGTTAGTATCATCAGTATACACCCAAATTCCATGATATAAGGTTGGGATTTCTATTTCTGGTGCTGGTTCTTCATTTGATTTACAGCTTAAAGACAAACCTAAAATCAGGACAGCTACAATTAATAAAGTAAAATTTTTAATGCAAAATGTTCTATATCATTAAAATCAATTGTGCAATTTTCTTGTTTAAGTTTAATATATTTTTTATGAAATTTATAGATAATTTCATACAAATAATTTATATATTCATATGCAATTTTATTATCTTCTAGTATATTAATACTCTTTTCATAAACTTGTTTTTTTAATTCATCTATTTCTTTTTTAAGTATTTTATTTCTAAAATATATAATTTCTTCTTTTAATTTGATATTTTCACCTTTATATGCACTCATTCTTCCAAACAAAAAATTTTCTAACATTACATATAATTTATCCCAAGAATTAGCTTCATTTATTATAGATTTTATGTAATGTATCTCTTGTTCTAATATTTCATATATTTTTATAAAATCCTCTCTTGATTGTATTAATTTTAATTTATTTTCTCCTTCTTCTAAAAGAAGTTCTAAGGATGATATAACATCATCAAATATTTCTTTTCCAAAATTTGTGTTAATTAAATCATTACTCTTTAAATCAAGATTATATTTTTCTATATCATTTTTTAATGTATCAAAAGGGTATGCAAAACTATTTATATATGAATATATTTTAAAAACATATTCTACTAATTTATCCTCTTTAGAAGAAAAAAGTTCAAGAAATCTATATAACTTTTCCTTTTTTAATTCATCCTCATTAGCATCTATATATATTTTTTCAAGTACACTATTTATAGCTTTTATTTTAAGAATATTGGAATATGATTCATCTACAATCTTAACATTTGGATCAATTCCTAAAACATTAAAATTTGAACGTATTAACTTTAAACAAAATGAATGAATTGTTTCAATACTTGCTACATTTATATTTTGTACTTGTCTCTTTAAAAAAGCATTAGACTTATCCTTATCTAATGCCTCATATATTCTTTTTAAAAGTCTCTCTTTTAGTTCACTTGCAGAAGCATTTGTAAATGTAACAATTAATAACTTACTAATATCAACATTTTCATCAATAACACGATTAATCACTCTTTCAACTAAAACTGCTGTTTTTCCACTTCCGGCAGATGCTGAAACTAATATATTACTATTTCTTTTATCAATTGCTTCTTTTTGTTTTTCTGTCCACATAAATTTCTCCTATTATTTTTAATTATTAATGTACAAAGCTACTCTAAATCCATATGATTTTAAAAGATTATTCTTAATTACTTCACGTATTGTTACTTCTGAATTACTTTTAGGTGTATATGCTGATCCACCTCTTAAAACAGGCAAATCACCATCAGAATGCGTTTCCATTGTATATTCACTATAATTTCCAACCATATCATAAATATTTTTTATGCAATAATTATTATTAGATCCCGATACACTTAATGTATCTGTACCTATATTTCCATATTCACTCGATTTTTGGAGATAATTTGGATAATTCTTTTCAATAAATTTAAGAGTAATATCCCATTGTTCTGCATATACAAGTGTAGATATTACACCAGTCTCATTAGTTAAATTTAAAGGTAAACCATATTCTGAAATTTTATTTGTATTTACATACATTCCTCTTGCAAGTTTTTTTACAACATCTATATTTGCTATATTCCATACCGTTTTTTCAGGCTTAGATATTGGCAAGACACTACCATCATACTTTTCAATATCTTTGGTATCAGAAATACCTGCCTCATATCTTGCAATATAAAATCCTCCATTTTTCTTTATACTATCCTTTGTTAAGTTAAATTCCTCATCTTCTACTTCATTATACTTTTCAAACTCTGTATCATCTAAATTCCACTTATATGTTACGTATTTATTTTTAAATTCTTCATCACTACTGCTTTCAACTGGAACCCAGACAAATTCATTTCCATCTTTATCTTTAATAACCAAACCGTTATTCCATCCATCTGCACTTCCCCATATAGCTTCACCTTCATTTACTGGTGCAAAGCCTTTTGGAATAATTGGATTATAATATGTACCAGTTGATTTTAGATTAAATGTACTTGAATTTTCAGTTACTTTCCCTATATCAAGTACATCCCTATCCTGGAGCTTAAAAACCCTAGTTAATTTATGTTTCGACATAGAATTATCTGTTGAAATAACTTTAATGTACTTAACTTTACCTATATTTTCGTGCTTTATATTTAACGTCTTGGGTGAATCTGATGAAGTTGAATTAACGTTTACATTTACTTCATTTAAATAATCAATTCCATTTTCACTTGTACTAGCTTGTACACTTGAAACTCCATTTTTATTTACAAATGTTAAATTGTACGAAAGTAATTTTTCAGTATTTTGATTTAACTCTAACCCAATATACATATCATCCTGTCCATTGTAAAGACCAATTGTTAAAATTTTACCCTCTTCATTATTATACAAAATATTTCCTGCTTTATCTATAATAATAAATTGTATTCCCTGTATATTTTTATCAACTTTAAGTATAATATTTCCATCCTTGTCAGCAATTGCTTTTTTTCCTTTTGCCTTTAGATAATCTACGTCATATTGAGTTACATTATCGTAATAATCTCCTAATTGCCCATTTGAGTTATATTGTGTTAAATATTCATATCTTACTTCTTTTATACCTGAAGTTTGATCAGATACATTTATAGGAATTAAATTAAATTCTTCTTCATACATAATTTCATCTGAATTTATAGAGTAAACTGGCAAATCTGTTTCATAATTTGACATATCAACTTCTATTTTTCCTAATAATTCTCCTCCTTTTTGTTTTATAAATGTTATCTTCTTACTCTTTTGTTCAGAATTTTTAAATGCATTACTTTCATCTAAAGTAAATCCATTCAATTCACTTAAATCATTAAAACTAAATTCATTATTTCCATCAGTAGTTGTAAGTTTTTTCTTTTTAACATTCGTAGCCTCTAAATATAATTCTTCTGAAGATTTCAAATTAGCTTGAACAAATATATTAATATTATTTGTCCACCCTTTAACTGATTTTTTCACAGTTAGCCCATCGATTGTCTGAATTGATATAGATCCATCTCCTTGATATGACATATTTTTATCAATTTTTACCTTATTAGTTAATTTTGATGAAAGTGAAAAATATGTTTCATATTTTATTTTTAATCCCTTTACGTAGTATATATTCATTGAAGGGTAAGCCACTACATATACATCTTTTGTATCTCCTCCTGCCTCACCACCTCTACTTGTAGAATTTATATCAAGTTTTTTCAAATCTATTGCATAGTATTCTCCCAATTCATCATTTTCCTTGTTATAATCTCCATTAAGTTCAAGTTCTGTGATAAATCTTTCTTTATTTTCATCTCCAACCAATTTTAACAGAGCTGATTGTGTCATCATTCCTCTTTTTAGACCTTCATCAGTGTTAAATTTTACTGGAAAATAATTATTTTGCATATAATATGCTATAGTTAAATCTTCCACTGTTGATAAATCTGTTGCAAAAGCTGAAAGCTTTGAGTTTTTTGATATATTATCTACACTAACAATAATTATGCTCAACAAAATAATCATTATAATTATTGTAATTAACAAAACAACTAATGATATACCTCTTTTCTTATTTACCTTTTTTATTTCATTTATCATCCTTTATCACCTTTTGACTTAATATACAATTTCACATAGTATTATACATACAATTATATATTTTATTATTACTTTTTTCAAGTTATTTTATAATAAAATAACTGATAAATTTTATTATAACTAAAATTTATTTAAGTATTACGAAATATATTATTACAAATATTTTTTATATTATAGGAAAAATATAAAGTAAAAAGTTTAAATTCCTTAAAATCAAGAAAATTAAGAAAGCTATTAGATTTTTCTAGAGTAAAAATGATAAAGATAAAATAAGAAGTGAAAAATAGAACAAAAGTAATATTTTTAATATGTATATCTTTTTTATACTATTTTAGCATTGCTATTTGACATATATTTTGATATAATTTAAATAGGTGATTTTTTTGGAAGAAATGACACAAACAAATATTGATAATATTATAAAGAAAATATCAGAAAATAAAAAGCTAAAATTTAGATACATATATTTATCAAAATCCGAAAATGATACATTAAAACTTGGGTATATTTTAGCAAAATATATGATAAAGTCCACAGTAATAACGTTAAATGGTGAACTTGGATCCGGAAAAACTGTCCTTGTAAAAGGTATAGGAAATTACTTTGATATTCAAAGTGAAATCTCAAGTCCTACATTTACAATAGTTAATGAATATGACACATCAAAATTTCCAATATATCATTTTGATGTATATAGACTAAATGATATGTATACTTTCCTTGAAACTATAGGTACTGACTACTTTTTAAACGGAGCATGTGTAATTGAATGGGGAGAAATGTTAGACGAATTGTTACCTAGAAATACTATACATATTGATTTTGAAAAAAAAGATAATAATATAAGAAAAATAATAATTTGGAGGAAATAGTATGAATATTCTTGCAATTGACACTACTACCAGAACTGCTGGTGTTTCTGTAAAAAAAGATGAAGAATTATATATAGATAAAGTGGAAAATGAGGTGACGCATTCAGAAAAACTTCTCCCACTTATCGATAAAGTTTTACAAAATGCAAATTTACAAATTAAAGATATTTCAGCCCTTGCATGTATTAATGGTCCTGGTTCTTTTACTGGAATTCGTATCGGACTTGCAACGTTAAAAGCTATTTCACAGGTAAGAAATGTCGATATTTTTTCAATAAATTCTTTAGAACTTATTGCATATACGACATTTATAAAAAATGATTTTCCAAATAATTGCTACATAGTTTCTATGTTATCTACAAATAATGATAGAATTTTTTATTCAATATACAATATAGAAAAGTTAGATAACCAAAAAATTTTAATAAAAAGTATTTTTAATATTCAAAATGATTACATAGATGAGGCAATAGAAAAGATTAATGATTATATTTTAAAAATCCCTAAAAATAGCTTAATTGTAGTTTCTGGAAATTGTACAAATAAATTTAGTAATGATCTTATTAAATTAAAATGCAATAAATATGAATTGTATCCTACAACTAATGACTGCATAGATGCATTTTCTAAAATTTTCAATGTAACTGATTATATATTTAATGCATACACATTAAAGGCAACGTATGCAAGGCCATCTCAAGCTGAAAGGTGTAAAAATGCAAAACTTTAATATAAATGAAGTAAAAATTTTACCTCTAGATATAAAGCTAATTAATGAAGTCTTGAATATTGAAAATGAATTAAGAATTCATATTCTATCTAAAGAAAATATTTTAAAAGAATTAAATAATCAAACATTCTTTTATTTTGTTGCAATTTATCATAATGAAGTAATTGGATATATTTCATTTAGTTTAATTTATGACATAGAAATAGAATCTATAGTAGTAAAGAAAAAGTATCAAAGACTAGGCATTGGAACTTTACTTATTGATTACATATTCCAATTTGCAACAATACATAAAATTAGTAATATATATTTAGAGGTTAGAAAATCAAATTTTTCTGCTATATCTCTTTATAAGAAAAAAGGATTTTCAGAAGTATCAATAAGAAAAAATTATTATAACAATTCAGAAGATGCATTAATATTAAAAAAATTACAATAGTACAAATCCCATCATTGTAACTTTATGTATATTAAGTCGCTATTTTAAAGCTAATTTTGTACATTTTCTTGACTTTAAATATATTCTGATGTATAATTTATGTTATTAAAAAAATATAATCTATAAAAAATTTAGGAGGATAATTTTTAATGAAAATATTTTTTCGGAAAACAATATTATTAATCTTAATCTTTACAGTTTTATGCACAGTTTGTGCATGTACTAAAAATATAGAAGATGATCCTGAAAACTCTAATGCAATATCATCAACTAACCCTACTGATTCACAAGAGATATATAAAAATTATATTGTAACTGCAGAACTTGTGAATATAAGAAAAGAACCCAACATAAATTCTGAAATAATTGATAAATATTTCAAGAATACAATAATTGCAGCCACTTTAAAGAATGAAAAGTGGAATAAAATAAAGCTTGATAATGATTCTGAGGCATATATATATGCAGATTATACTAAAGAAATTACTGATGAGGAGTATGAAAAATTTAAAGATTACCAGATAGCAGAAAAAAAAGAAAAATATGCTACTATATCAGTTACATCAGCAAATATTAGATCACTCCCAAGTACTGACAGTGATATTATTGCGACCTTTCAAAAAGCTGATCCAATAAAAATTTTGGCAACCACTGAAAATAATTGGTATGTTATTGAATATAACGAAATAACATGCTACATTTCACCAGAGGTTGTACAACTATTAACCTCTAAAGAAGAATATGAAAGTTATATTTCAAGACCAGCCAAAGGTATCTATAACTATTCAGAAGATACTTGTTCTTTGATTGGAAGTTACACCACCGATTATTCTTTTTCATCAGAAAACCGTGCTTTTAACATAGAGAAAGCTTCAGATGAAATAAATGATCTGGTTATATTACCAGGCTCAACTTTTAATTGGTGTAGAGATATGGGAGCATGTGGAAAAGATGAAGGGTATCTTGAGTCTAACGAAATAGTAAATAGTGAGTATGTAACTGGTTATGGAGGAGGTATTTGTCAATTAAGTTCAACTTTATGTGCGGCAATAATTGAAAGTGACAGTAATATTTCATTTATTCAAAGGCATATTCACGCACTTCCGCAATCATATATTTCCTCAGAGCTTGAAGCAACTGTCTCCTACCCTGATTGTAACTTCATTTTTAAAAACGATAATAATTATAAAATGCTAATACGTGTATTTTATGATGGTTATTACTTAACTGTCAAGTTATTTAAGATTAATGAATAATATTTATAAAAAGGAAAAATAAGGAAACTTATCTTTCCTTTTTATTGTTGCTATTTAGACTATAGTTAACTAAAACTCAAAATTAAGTTTTATTAGTAATATAATATACATAACAAAATTAATATTTTATTTCTATATAATTAGCAGTAATCACTTTAAAGTACATTATATCAATCTTTTCATACAATTATTTAATTTTTAGCTAATCTGAATAGAAACTTTTTATTTTGTCTTTTTTTAAAAACAACTTGAATAATTTTTTCCTTTATAATACAATATATATGATATATGATTACAAAAGATCTGAGGGGGACATATGAAAAAATTTAAAGAATTAAATGTTAAAGATTTAAAAAACGAATGTGAAATTGAAGATTTTAAATTTAAAAAAACTACTGAACTTGAACCTTTTAATGGAATAATTGGTCAAGAAAGAGCTATGAATGCTATAAAAACTGCAATGCAAATACCACAAAAAGGATTTAATTTATATCTTTGTGGAAGTATTGGAATAGGTAAAACAGCATATGCCTTATCTGTTGTAAATAATCTTGCAAAAGATCAACCTGTTCCAAATGATATTTGCTACGTATATAATTTTGAAAATCCAAATGAACCTATTTCAATAGTTTTGGAACCTGGAATGGGACTTGAATTTAAGAGAGATATGAATAGATTTATTTCTTCACTTCTAAATAGACTTTCTAAGGATTTAACTGGTGATATGTATGAAAAGGAAAAGAAAAATATTCTGGATAGATATGAACACGCAAAAGAAAAAATAATGAAAGAATTTGATAAATCTACTTTTGAACAAGGCTTTAAAGTAAGAAATACCAAAGATGGAATATACTTCTCTCCTGTTCATAATGGAGTAGTTTTAAATGAAGACGCATACAAAGTTCTAGATGAAAAATCAAAAAAATATTTTGAAGAAAAAGGTCCTAAAATTCAAGAACAAACATTGCAAGTATTAAAAAAACTTGATAATTTAGATAAAGAAGCTAAATCAGTTATTGAAGAATGGGAATCAAATTTAACTACTTTTGCTGTTACTCAGTGTATGAGTGATTTAAAAATAAAATACAAAAATAATTTAAAAATTCAAAATTTCCTATACTCTATTCAAAGTGATGTTATAAAAAATATTGATTATATAAAACAATATGAGGAATCACAAAGCAAAAATAATCAACAGGTTCCACAGCAAATGATGATGCAAATGTCAAGAATGGCTATAAACAAGCCATGGGATAATTACAGAGTAAATTTACTTGTTGATAATGACAAGTTAATGCATGCTCCTGTTATTCAATGTAAAAATCCAAATTATTATGATTTATTTGGTAAACTTGAATTCGAAACATCTCCTGCTGGAACAAGAACTAATTATATGTTATTAAAACCAGGTCTTGTCCATAAAGCAAATGGTGGATATTTAATTGTAAATGTAAGAGATGTACTTTCAAATCAACCAACTTGGGAAGCTTTTAAAAGAGTAATTAGAAATCAAGAATTATCAATAGATAGTTCACGTGATATTGCCCAACCAATAACTATTGCAAGTCTAAAACCAGAACCTATAGCTATTAATATGCAAGTAATTTTAATTGGTTCTGAAATGCATTATCAACAACTTGCTGCTATGGATGCTGATTTTAAAAAATTATTTAAAGTAAAGGCTGATTTTGAAGATACTTATCCTAGAAACAATGAAAATATAGAAAAATTAGCTAGATATATTGCCTTTGTTGAAAAGAAACATAAGTTACTTCCATTCTTAGCAAGTGCTGTTAAAGAAATAGTTGAATATAGTTCAAGATGTGCAAACGATAAAAATAAATTAACTGCTGTACTACAAGATATTTCAGATATTGCAATTGAATCAAACTTTATTGCTAAAAAAAATAAAAAGAAATCTGTATCTGATAAAGAAGTAAAACAAGCATGTGTTACAAGAGCTGAACGTTTTGGAAAATATAACGATAATTTAAATCAAATGATTACTGATGGAGATATAATGATATCAACAAATGGAGAGAAAGTAGGTCAAATAAATGGACTTACAATAATGATGAATGGAGATTTATCATTTGGTCATGCTGTTAGGGTTACTGCAAATACGTTTATTGGAAAATCTGGAGTTATTAATATCGAACGTGAAGTTTCTATGAGTGGAAATACTCATTCAAAAGGTGTATATATTTTATCTGCATATATTGGTGAAAAATATGCTCAAGATAATCCATTATCACTTACTGCAAGTATTTGTTTTGAACAACTATATAATGGTGTTGATGGTGATAGTGCCTCTTCTACTGAACTTTATGCAATACTATCAAGTCTTTCAGGTATACCTATAAAACAAAGTCTTGCTGTTACAGGTTCTGTAAATCAAAAAGGTGAAATTCAACCAGTTGGTGGTGTTACTGATAAAATAGAAGGTTTCTTTAGAGTATGTAAATCTAAAGGTTTAAATGGTGAAAATGGAGTAATAATTCCTATACAAAATGTTAAAAATTTAAATCTTGGTGATGAGATTATAAAAGCTGTAGAAGAAGGAAAATTTCATATATACCCTATTTCTTCAATTGATGAAGGCATTGAAGTATTAACTGGTATGAAATCTGGTAAATTACTTGAAACAGGCGAATATGAAAAAAATTCAATAAACTATCTCGTTCAGAAAAAACTTAGAAAATATGCACAATGTTCCAACAATAATTAACAAAAGGTGAGTCAGTGGCTCACCTTTTTATATATTTGATATACTCTTATCATATTCATCAAAATAATCTTTTACTTGTTCTATATCAGACTTATACTTAGCATATCCATTCATTACTTTTTGGGTATTATCATTTCCTTTTCCAAGAATTAATAAAATTGAATTTCTATCTAATGATATAGCATAATTTACAGCTTTTTTTATTGCGTCTTCTCTATCATCTATTTTTTCATAATTATCAGTGTATTCTTTTAAATATTTTTCAATTTCGCTAGAAATTTTAGATACTTCTTCAACACCTGGATCATCAGCAGTAATATATACCATATCTGAATTTTTTCCTGCAACCTCTCCCAAATTTTTTCTCCTTATTTGAGCTTTGCCACCAGGACATCCAAACACTGTTATTACATATCTATCTTTATACTCATTTTGTACTGTTTCATATATTTTTTCAAAACTTAATTTATTATGTGCAAAATCAACAATAGATACCATTTTATTATCTTTAGTTTTAAATAACTCCATCCTACCCGCAGTTTTAGCACTTTTAAGACCTAAATACATATATTTACTATCAATTCCTAATGTATATGTTATTGCAATAGCTGCAAGTGCATTTTCTACATTAAATTTACCAGGCATAGGAATGACAAATTCTCTGTCAAACTTATCAGTTTTTACCTTAAAATGTGTTCCATCATTTTCTACCATTATATCATATGCATAAACATCTGCATTACTATCTTTAGTAGAAAAAGTAATGATATCATTTGTATATTTCTTTGCACATTTTAATATTCTATCGCTATAATCAGAATCAAGATTTACACAAGCTCTTTTTGTATTCTCAAATAATTTTAATTTGCAACTAAAATAATCTTCAAAAGTTGGATGTTCTATTGGACTTACATGATCTTCTGAAATATTTAAAAATACTCCTATATCAAAATTTAATCCATAAAGTCTTCCATATTTTTTAGTATAAGCTTGTGATGAAACCTCCATTACAACATTTTTAATTTCTGAATCTACAGCATTTCTGAAATGTTTATGTATTTCATAAGATTCTGGTGTTGTTATATGTGACTCAAAATTCTCAATACCGTCATATGTTGTAAGAGAAGAAATTATTGCGGTATCCTTTTTCAAATTTTCTTTTGCATATTCATCTAAAATATATTTAGTATAAAAAGAAGTGGTAGTTTTTCCTTTTGTACCTGTTATACCAATTTTAGTTAAATATTTTTCTGGAAAATCAAAATACATATCTGATAGAAGTGATAAAGAGTTTCTAATATTTTTTACAATAATCCCAGGAATATTCACGTTATATTTCTTTTCACTTACATATACAATTGCTCCATTTTTTATTGCAGAATTTAAATATTCTTCCTTAAAATTATCACCTTTACATATAAACATAGTATCAAAATCTACATTATTTGAATTATATGTCATATAATTTATTTCTCTGTCAAGAATGTCATCACACATATTTAAGCTTTCTATTTCATTATCTTCTTCTAATTTATTTATATATTCTCTAACTTTATATTTTTTCATGAATTCTCCTTTAAATCTATATAATATAGTTTTTCACCATTACTTAATTTTCCCATATACTTTGCACCAAATTTTTCATAATAATTATTTAAATCAGTTTTTAAATATATTCTCTTATATCCTCTTTTTTGTGCTTCACTTAGTATTTCTCCATTTAAGATTTTTGAATAACCTTTATTTCTATATTCTTTTTTTACATACATTGTAGCATACCATGGACCTAAATCACGTCTTTCATCGCTATCATTTGGAAATAATGATATAAATCCAATTAGTTCATCATCATTTAGTAATATTAATTTGCAAAAATCATTCTTATTTAAATTATTTTTTACATTTTCTATTTTTTTATTTATTCTATCTTCAAAGGACTCTTGAGGATCCTTTGCCCATTCATTATGCTCTAAAATAGCAACTTCCCTTAAATATTCTATTTTATCTTTTATATTATATACCTTAAGCATATTTTTCACCAAACCTTAATATTTATGCTTCTATATTACTTATATATTTTACCATTATGCGTTATGAAATACAATAGAAATTAAAAGAAAAAAGAATAAGAAATTTTACATCTCTTATTCTTTTTATTATAAACTAACTGTACCATTACCATCATTATTTTGATTTTCACTTAATTTATATGAATCCTTTATAGCATCCTCAATCTTTTCGTCAAGTACATCATGTGACATTCCTTCTGATAATACCATTTCACTTATAAGAATGTCTTTTGCTGTAGATAACATTTTTTTCTCACCAATTGAAAGACCTCTTTCCATATGTCTATGTGAAAGATCTCTTACAACTTCAGCGACTTCTAAAATGTCTCCAGATTTTATCTTTTCAACATTCATGTTGTATCTCTTACTCCAGTTTACATCATGAACATAGTTATCTTGTGGTTTTTCAAGTACATCGAATACTTCATCTGAGATACTTTTGCTTGATACTTCTCTTACTCCAATATCATCAGCTTTATCTGTTGGAACCATAAGTTTCATACCACCGATTGGCATACGAATGATATAATAATCTTTCTCGTCTCCTAGCATTTCTTTTTGCTCAATAGCCTCAATAGTTCCAGCACCATGCATTGGATATACTATTTTGTCTCCTACTTTAAACACAATACATCCCTCCTTGCAAGATATAACTTTAAGTACATCTATATTATACCATAATTTAAGCAAAAAGTAAAGAAAATTTAGGTAAAATAAATTTAAATTTGTACTAAATTATGTAAACGTTACTGTTTGATATACTTTAAAACTATATATTGTAAGATTTTAATATATACTGTTCTTGTAACCTCTTTAAAGACTGATTAATTATTCTTGCCCTTATCTCACCTATACCCTCTACATCGTCTAATTCATCAATAGAAGCAGAACAAATATGTTGTAATGATCCAAATGCTTCAACAGTTTTTTCAATTATAGATGAAGGCATTTTTGGAACTTTAGAAAGTATTCTATATCCTTTTGGAGAAACATTAGTATCTAATATATCAGATAAAACTTCATATCCAAGCAATTTAACTATCTTTTCTGAAACTATCAAGTTTTTCTTATCTATCTTCCTTATTTCCTCTAAAATACTTTGAGTTGATATTTCCTTGTTTACGTTATAATCTTGTATAATTAATTTTTCTTCATCCTCAACATTAGCCATAAGTTCCTCAAGCTGCATATTAACAATTCTTCCTTCATCACCAAGTTCAATTATACTTCTTTTTACATCTGTCTCCATTCTCATTATTATTTCGCTTCTATAAATACAATTTATTACAGTATCTAGTGTTACTATATCATCAAATTCATGTTCACTTAAAATACTAAGCATATTATCAAAAACAGTTTTATATTTTTCAAGAGCTTGTAGAGTTTGATTTGCTCGCATAAGTACTGATTGTGTATCATTTATTACATATCTAAAATTTCCTTTGAAAAGAGTAATTATACCCCTTCTCTCAGAAATACTAATAACAAGTTCTCCAAATTGTTTTGCAACACGTTCAGCTGTTTTGTGCCTTGTACCAGTTTCTCTAGTTGATATACTAAAATCCGGATTTAATTGAACATTAGCCCTTATTATTCTTTTTAAATCACTACTTAATATTATTGCACCATCCATTTTGGCAAGCTCATAAATATTAGTTGATGTAAATTCTTCATCTATTTTAAATCCCCCATCAGCTATTTTTAATATATCTTCGCTATCAGATACTACAATTAAAGCACCTGTTTTGGCTTTTAATATATTTTCTAATCCTTCCCTTAATTCAGTTCCTGGTGCAACTAATTTAAGTATTTCTAATATTTTATCATTCATAAACATCACCCATTTACTACACAACTTATCGCTTCATCAATTGTATTTATTCCAATAAGTTTTATATTTATATCTTTTATACTTTCCTTAAGTCTTTCAACTTGTCTTTTGCTTGCATATATTTTCTCATATCCCATTTTTTCTATTTCTTTTACTCTTTTTTCAAAGTTATTTATACTTCTTATTTCTCCTGTAAGTCCAAGTTCACCTATAAATACAGTCTTAGGATTAATAACTTTATTTTTGTAATTAGAAACAATTGCCATAGCCACAGCTAAATCTACCGCAGGTTCATCAACTCTAATACCACCAATTACATTTACATATATATCTTGTGTTCCAAGACCAATATTACATCTTTTTTCAAGTACAGCGAGAATCATGTTTAGCCTATTTAAGTCTATTCCATTTGCAACTCTTCTTGGATTGTTATAATAAGAATGTGAAGTTAATGCCTGTATTTCTAAAAGTATAGTAGATGTTCCCTCAACTGTTGCAACTATAGCCGTTCCTGGTAAATTATTTTTTTCATCAGATAAAAATAATTCTGAAATGTTTGTAACTTCAACCATTCCAACATCTTGCATATCAAATATTCCAATTTCATTAGTTGAACCAAATCTATTTTTTACACTTCTAATTATTCTATGTGTAAAAAATCTTTCACCTTCGATATATAGCACTGTATCCACCATATGTTCAAGTATTCTAGGCCCTGCTATAACACCATCTTTGGTTACATGACCTATAACAATAACTGTAATATTTTTTCTTTTTGCAAGATACATCATTCTTGCTGTTACCTCTTTAACCTGAGAAATACTTCCAGGTACTGACGAAATATCTTCATCATACATAGTTTGTATAGAGTCTATAATACAAAATTTCGGTTCTGTTTCTTCTATTTTATTTTCTATTTGTGATATGTCTGTTTCACTTAAAAATAATATATTATCAGATGATACCTTAAGCCTATCTGCTCTTAGTTTAACTTGTGTTTCTGACTCTTCTCCTGAAACATAAAGTACTTTTCCATGATTACTTAATTTATTACATACCTGCATGATTAAAGTAGATTTACCAATTCCAGGTTCTCCTCCAATCAATGTAAGTGAGCCTTCTACTATTCCTCCACCAAAAACACGATTTAATTCTGCATAACCAGTATCTAGTCTTATACTTTTATTTATTATAATATCATTTAATTTTTTAACTTCTGATTTATTATTAAAAGTGTTTGAAAATCCTTTAGAAGATGACTTTGATTTACTTTGTTTATTAATTTTCTCTTCTACAAAACTATTCCAACTATTACATCCTGGACATTTTCCAAGCCACTTTGCAGATTCATACCCACATTCTTTACAAAAAAATACTGTATTTGTAGCCATTTTTTCTCCTTCTTATTTATTAAATATTAAACATTCAATTTTTGTATCAAGTAATTTGGCAAATTCAATACCATCTTCTTTTTTACCAACAATTGTTCCATAATGAATAGGTATTACATACTTAGGTTTAATACTATTAGTATAGTCTGCCGCCTCTTTATAATCCATAGTATAAGTTCCACCAATTGGAACAAATAGCACATCACATTTTATATTTTGTATATCCTCATTTACATCAGTATCTCCTGTTATATAATACGTAACACCATTTATTTTTATTAAATATCCAACCCATCCGTATTCTTTTTTATGATACTCCTTATTAACATTATACGCTGGTATAACTTGCAGCTCTATCTTATTAAATTTGTACATTTCATCTGGTACAACAGTAACTATTCTTTTTTCATCTACACCAATTTCAAGTAATTTTTCCTTACAATCTGGTGTAACAAAAAATATTGTATCTTCATTTCTTACTTTCTCTATATCCTCTATTGAAAAGTGGTCATAATGTGAGTGTGTTATAAACAAATACTTTGCATTATGCGTCTCATTTTCAATTTTATATGGATCAATATATATATTATCATACAACACAATTGATGCATGATATAAGACTTTTACATTTTTTAACATTTAATCCTCCCAAATATAATTGATATTATATTATATTATATTATTTAATCATTTCTTAAAATGTATTTTTTCGCACTCTTTTATTATACCATATTAATTTACGAAAATATAGAAAAAATAGTGAATTAGAAAAAAATTTTCCTAACTCACTAATTTCTCCATACAAAAATTTTTGCACTTTTTCTTTAAATACGTGAACAAAACTCAATCGAAATAATATTCAAATTAAAAATTCTGCAACATCAATCTCTTTATTATTAATTATAAATATGTATTTTTTATTTAAGTAATTTGCTACTTTATATGGCACTGTAATTGCTTTTGACCAATTTTTTAATAATATATTTACATCAAATTCATCTTGTGTTGTATATATAACTTCAAGATTATTTTCAGTAATTTGGATATCCACATTTCTAATTTTTTGTATTTCTCTATTCATTTCATCCTGAATACTTGAATTTTCAGTACGATGATAAGTAACATCTAACTTGTCTGCAAGTAACAAGGAAAGTCCCACTAAACTTTGGATATTATCTCCTTTAGAATGATCACTAATAGCTTGCCTTAAAATTTCTTCTTCATCCTGTGTAATATCATTCTTATCAATAAATTTACCAAACATTAAACTACTCTCTATGGCATGATTAATTTTACTTCCTTTTGAAAGCCCAATATCATGTAAAAGTGCTGCACTCATTCCTAAATCTATTGTTCTTTCATCACAATTTAATTGTAACAAAATTTTATTTACATATTCAGCCACGCGTTTATAATGTCCTAATCCATGCTCCCAATCCCATTTACCATTAGTTATAAATTTAATATTTTCAATTTTTTTAACAGTATCTAAATATTCACTATTATTTAATATTTTATTATATAAATTCACAAATTTCACTCCTCATATTTTAGTAATTTAGTTCTATAAGTACTCTTGGTTTGGACTACTTTTTTATATATTTTTTAAAAAGTGCTATAAAAATTTTGGCATGGTAATTTCAATATGACTTTCCTATTATATAAAAAAATACCATCCTTTTTCAGAATAATATTCATATAACTGTTCAAAAAAATTCGAACAGATTTGTTATGGTTCCGTTTTTATAGTTGTTTACAAATTGAAATTGGTAAAAATTGATACAAATATCAATCAATTTCTTTTATTATATCATTTTTTAATTTTATTTCAATACAATTATAAATTTTATTATGCAAATAGGTAGAGAATTTAATTCTCTACCTATAAGAAAGATAACAACAAAACAGACATTTAAAGAGTTTACCTCTTTTTTTGTTTTTTTACAGAGGATCTTATTATTTCAAAAATCCCATATGTCACATCAGAAATAATAATGCATTCTCCTTCTAAATAATCAATTACAGGATGAATAACTAATGCTCCAATAATCATTAAAAGTTTAGTCCATAATTTTATAGGAAGAAGAAAAACAATTATAACAAATGCAGCGAAAATCATTGTATTAAATAGCAAAGTAAGAATGCTATATGATTTCTTGCGCAGAAAAATATTATTTCCTGTACAATCTGGAGCCAAGAAAAATGCTATTATAGTAATTATTGTAGTAATAATAGCCCATTTAAAGCTTGTAATCATTGCAATTACCAATAAAAGCAAATGAATGCCTAAATAAACATATGCTTGTTTTGTTGTGCAACCATCATCATACACATCATATAAACCAGATATCCCATAATAAACTACTGTTACATAATGAATTACTGCAAGTATAGTAAATAACAAGCCTATTTCTGGTTTTTGCCACCAAATAAGCGTTAAGTTAATTACAAGAGATAAAAAATAATACCATTGTTCATTTCCCTCTCCTGTAAAACCACTTTCAGGTCCTACAATACACCGATAAATATTAAGAAAAAATTTTTTCATTTTGATTTATCCTCCTTCAATAATAAATGTGTAATTTTTTTATTTGTGCTTGTCTATTTATAGATGTTATCTTTTTTACCTCCTTAAAATAATAATTTTATAATAAATGTCTATATATCAACCTGCAAAAACAGGATTATAAAGTAATTAACATAAATATTATACCATTCTTTATTGTTTTTTTCAATATTTTGATTAATTTTATTGAATTATATTTGACTAGTTTTATCTTATTAATAAAATCAATATCTCTTTTTAATAAAATATCTTTTGGAGTAAATCGTAGTTCTTCTACACTATCAGTAGTATCTAATTTTCGCAAACAAAAAAATCAACCATTTTACTGATTGATTTTGGTATCTGTAGTTCGAACAGATTCGTTATTGGCTGGGCTGGCAGGATTCGAACCTGCGCATGGTAGAGTCAAAGTCTACTGCCTTACCGCTTGGCTACAGCCCAATATATAAACTTAATACATATGGGGTGGAAAATGGGATTCGAACCCATGACCTCCAGTGCCACAAACTGGCGCTCTAACCAACTGCGCTATATCCACCGCTCACAGTACTTTTAATTTTACATTATTTCTTTTATTTTGTCAATATTTTATACTAATTTTATTAAAATTTGTTCTCTTTTATCATATAAATATTATACTCTAGTAAAATTAATATATACTAATTATCTAAAATTTTGCAACTAATTTATAAATAGGTCCAAAAGGCGAAAACTTCTTTTCATATTCAGTTTCTACATTAAAAACCTCTGTCTTATGCAAATCTAAATAAACCTCAATAAATTCCATACCAAAATTTTGCATACTTACTAAACTATATTCAAAAAGTCCCCTATTATCAGTTTTAAACTCAATAATTCCATCTTTCTTTAAAACTTTTTTGTAATTTTCTAAAAAGTCTTTGTAAGTAAGACGTCTTTTAGTATGTCTCTTTTTAGGCCATGGATCACTAAAATTTAAATATAGTACATCAACCTGATTTTCATTAAAATAATCAAGTAATTTTAAAGCATCAAAAGACATAAAGTATAAATTTTTTAAAGATATACCATTTTCTTCTTCAAACCTATTTAATTTCTTAATTGCAAGAGCAAGTACTTGTGGAGACAATTCGATTCCAATATATACATTATCTGGATTTAATTTTGCTATATTAGAAATAAAATCACCTTTTCCCATACCAATCTCAATGCAAATCTTTTTATCTGTATTAAGTATACCTTGTAATTCTTCTCTATCTTTAATAAATCTATCAAAATTTTCTATTATATCGTTTGCCTGTGGGTTATATCTTGTCCTCATTTTTCCTCCTAAACTCTAGAAATAATCGTTCCTATAGCTATAATGACTACACTAATCAAAAATGAAATAATAAAATATCCATAAGGTACAGTTACGTTGTTTTTTTCATTTTTTGCTACTTTTTTTTCTTTTTTCTTAGCTGTCTCTTTTAATTTCTTCTTATTATTCGTAGCTTCATAAAAAGTTCTTTTAAAATCAAGCATAGAATAATCCTGATTTCTTGAATATTTCCATCTTCTTGTACTAAGAAGACAATACTGAATTCCCGTTGCTACAGAAAGACCTACTGCTATCAACTGAATTATAGCACCTATACACATAGGAATTACACTTGCTTTCCCTGTTAAAACATTAAAATTAGTAACAATATCACAAGCTAAGCTATATGATGATGCTATACCAATAACAGGTATAAAGAAATATGGTGCAATCCCTGCAAGTATAATCATGAAAATTAAAGGTATTTTCTTTTTAATTATTAATGAAAAAACGCCATTAGATGCTTCACTTGCTTCTTTTGCTTTTTGTGCAAGTTCTGCAATATTAGGAGTAGAATTTATTTTTGATATTAAAGTGGCTATCATAACGAAAAAAACAACAAGACATATTATATATACAATTATGTGTTTTCTCATAAGTTTTTCTTTATAAAATTTAAAATATCCTCTCATAATATTTTTTATATCAAATTTACTACTATTATTATCAGAAACATTAGCATTTTCATCTTTTTTATTTAATTTACTTTTACTATCTTTACCTTTTACATTACCAGAATTTTTTAATACATTTCTTCTTTTTGGGCTATTTTGCATATTACACTCTCCTTAAACTAAACAATCATAAAATCAATTTCTTTTAATTTTATGTCTGACCTTATAAGTTTAACTTTTAATTTATCGCCTATTTTAAAAGTTTTTCCTGTTTCTTTTCCAATAAGTCTATGTTTTTTATCATCATATATATAATAATCCAAATCATTAATATTGTCAAATGAAATTAAACCCTCAACTGTATTTTCAAGTCTTACGAATATCCCAAAAGATGTAACATTTGAAATTACAGCTTCAAATTCATCACCAACAAATTTACTCATATATATACATTTATATAAATCATCAAAATCTCTTTCTATTAAAGTTGCATTTTTTTCAGTTTCACTAGATGTTTTTGAATACTCTATAGCTTGAGTAGCATATTTAGCTATCTTTTTATCACTTAAAACATATCCACTTTCAATATAATCAGATATTACTCTATGAATAAACAAATCCGGATATCTTCTAATAGGTGAAGTAAAGTGACAATAATATTTTGCAGCAAGCCCAAAATGTCCTAAACATTCTTCAGAATATTTTGCAATCTTTAATGTCCTTAACATATAACTTGAAATAATTCTTTTTTCTTCCTCATCTTCAATATTATCAATTAAAGTAGATAAAGTCTTTGGATGTATATTTTTTATTCCTTTTAATTTAAGTTTATATGAACTTAGTATCTCATTTAACTCTCTTAATTTTTCTTCATCTGGCTTTTCATGAATACGATAAATAAATGGAATATCTAGAAAATAAAATTTCTCAGCAATTTGCATATTTGCAGCAAGCATAAATTCCTCTATTATTTTATTTGCAATTGTAATCTCATATGGTTTTATATCAACAACTTTTTTATTTTCATCTAACACAACTTTTGTCTCAGGTATATCAAAATCTATACTTCCACTTTGTTTTCTTTTTTTATTTAAAATAACAGCAAGTTCCTTCATAAGCATAATATCATCTATATAGTCTCTGTATTCTTTTAATACATCTTCATCTTCACCACATATAACTTTATATACCTTATCATATGACATTTTTTTGGTAACACGTATAACTGACTTAAAAACATTGCTTTCTATAACATTACCATCTTTGTCAAATAAAATATCAATTGCAAGAGTTAGTCTTCTTACTCCTTGATTTAAACTACAAATTCCATTTGAAAGTTTTTTTGGTAGCATAGGAATAACAGTACCTGGAACATATATGCTTGTCCCTCTATAAATTGCTTCTTTGTTTAAAAAAGTTCCATCTTTTACATAATGAGAAACATCTGCTATATACACAGATAAAAGATATCCATTGTTTTTCTTTTTTACCTGAACAGCATCATCAAGATCCATTGCATCACTTGAATCAATTGTATATACCTTTTCAGCTGTTCTATCGATCCTATTTTTTATTTCATTATCTAAAACTTTAGATGGAATTTTCCTTAATTCCTCTTTAATATTTGAAGAAAACTCTTTCATTTGCTCTAGACCATAAGTTGCATTTAATGCTTTTACTTCTGAGTTTTCATTTTTTCCACTAGCAATCATTCTTAAAATTTTTCCTTCTGCTTTACTAGAACTGGTTGCATATTTATTAATTTTCACTTCAACAATTTGCCCATTAACACGTCCAATAGATTCCTTTTTAGGTATATATATATCAGGTATTTTTTTATCAATAGGTTCAACAAAGCCAAAATTGTTATTTCTTATATATCTACCTATCACCGTATTTGTATTTCTTTTTAGTATTTTAATAACCTTTCCCTCTTTTTTATGAGAAGAATCAATAATTTGTTCTACTAAAATTTCATCATTATTCATAGCACCTAAAGAATTATTTGATGATATATATATATCATCCGAACCATCTACTATTCCAAAGCCAAATCTTTCAGACTTGACCTCATATATACATTTTATGACAGATGTTCTGTTTAATGGTACATATCGTTTACTATCATCTATATAAACAATACCCTCACATTCTAATTCGTAAAAAATTTCATCTAATATATCTATGTCATTTTTAGGAACATTAAAAAAGTTTATTATTTGTTTTTTTGTCATCAATTTATACTCTTTATTTGAAAAAAAGGAAGTCAATGCTTCCTTTCTCCTTAAATAATCTTTACTATTTTTATTAATCACATCAATACTATTCATAACTTTTCCTTTACTTAATTATTGCAACAGTAGTTAAGAAACATAATACACAAAATAATATTGCAAGACCCACAGTCCATTTAGATAATACACCATCTAAAGTTTTTGACTTGTTTGAACCATAAAAAGTATTCGCACCAGTTAATACTGATTGAGAATCTTTACTATTTTGCATCATTACTACTATTGTAAGTATTATACCAACTACTACTGTAGCTATTGAAAGCGTCCAATCTATCCATCCCATTTTGCATTTCCCCCTAAATTCGATTTTAATATAACAATTATAACATAAAAGGTTATAAAAGACAAGTATTAACAAGTGTTTTTTTATTAACATTTTTAATTTACCACTTTGTACTTTTTAACATACTCTCTATATTTTGAAATAACACATCTTCATTTTTATTCATCTTAACTTTATTTAACTTTTCTAACATAATTTTTAAATTTTCATCACATTTTTTATTCATATTATAGTCATTAGTATAAACTTTACGTATATAGTAAATAGTATCTAAATATGATTCACATGCATACGTAATTTGTGATTTATTATATTTGTTGTTATTTAAAATATCTTTTGCATTTAAAAAAATATTATCTATTATATTTTCTATTTCTTCATCTAATATATTCTTTTTTTCATGATCATTAGTACTCTCATTACAAAGCAAATCCAAATATGTAAAATACTCTTTAGCCATACTTTTCCTATAATTAAATTCATATGGATCTAACATGACTCTTTTTTCATTTTTACTAACAACATTTGCTTGAAGAGCTAAATTTAAACTTTCTTCTTCATACTTCGGTATACTCATATATAAAGCACACCATGCTCTAAAGGATATTATAGCAGTAAAAATAGTAAATATAACACCTAACATATATGTTATACAAAATATATATTTACAGTTATACAGATTTTTATTACCCTTATTATTCTTAATTTCTAAACTTGCAAGTAAAATTCCAAAAACATATATTACAAACATATATGAAAAATTAAGATCTACAAATGAATGCAAAGCAAAAATTATATATGCAACCTTTATGTAATTATTCTTGGAATTTATTACTCCATATACTAAAACCAATATTACTATACTAAAACCAATAACACCTGTTTCAACAAAAATCTGCAGAAATGAACTATGTACTTCAGTTGAACTATATTCCTTAGTTTTTATCTGATCATATATATTATTAAATCCTTCCCCTCCTGTACCTATAACAAAGTTTTTTAAGTTTTTTGTTGTTATTTTTAATGCATCAATATAATATGTAATTCTATCCGATGTACTTGTTGATCCCGTGAATAAATCATTAAATCTATTTATAATTTCATTTGGAATAAATAAATAATCTAATTTTTGTTTCTTATCATTTAAATATAAATTATTTAAAGTTATTTCTCCTTTATCGCACTTAATATACATTTTTAAGTATTTTATATTTTTATTTAGATTAAATTCATATTTAAATTTACCACTAACATTATCATAATAATTGAATGTCTTTATCTCTTTTTCTTTACTTTCTTTATCAACACTATTTAGCTTTATACTATATCTTACATCACTATTTCCACTTATATTAAATATTAATATATTATAATTTTCATTAATACTATTTAAAATTAAACACTTTGAATTAATTTTATCTGTATCTGTAATAATTAAAGGTTTTGTACATGTGATTGCTATTATACAATATACAACAATTAATATTAACAAGAAAAAACAAAGCGTTAATTTATATTCTTTTCTTATTTTTATTTTTCCTTTTAGTATATTTTTGTACTTATTTATATACAAACTATATATTTTTAAAAATATAAGTCTATAAAATATTGTAAGAAATATACATATAGAAAATATAATATACACATTAGTACTAAGCATATTTTTGTACATTAAACTAGTGTATATACCAATTATAACCACTAGAGGTAAATACATTAAAATGTTGTTTACTAGTTTTTTTCTGTTTATTATAAAATATATTATAGTCAAAATTATACAAATTAAAATTACTGCTCTACATCCTGTGAGAATAATTGTTGATAAAAGTATAAACATAATTACATACAATAAAGAATTTATAACTATATTTTTTTCTTTTTGTACAAAATGATTAGTAAAAATAGCAGATATCAAACATAAAATTGCAAGTACATTTGCATATTGAAGTGTTCCCGACATTCTTGTATAATCTCTGTCTAAGTATCCCGAATCAATATTAGTTAAAAAAACTTCTAAGTATCTGTTGCCTACAGCATCTACACTTAATACACACTGCAAAAGTGTAATTGCAATTATTGCATATATATATTTTTTTTTATTATCTGAATTTTTTACTATTGTGTATACAAAATACAATCCAAAATATCTTATAGACTCATATATACTATCATTTAAATCAGAATAATTATTAAAAATAATTGGTACTAAATAACTAAATGAAAGTAACAAAAGTAATACTGAAATTACATCAATACTATAACTTTTATTTTTTATATTTTCACAAATTAAAAAAATTATTTTTATTAATGCAATTATTGATACAATAATACTCACTAACAGTATATCTGATTTATAAAAACCTCCTTTAAATAGAGATAAAATTACAAGCAAAATTATCAATATATAATCAATTATCGTATTTATAAGGTTTATTTTTTTCATGTTCTCACCTAAATAAATTATATCATAATAATTTGTCTCTTACAAGAAAGAAATTGAGTAGAAACTAAGTGATTATTTCACTTAGTTTCCTCTCATACCACCACTGCATGCCGTCCAGCACAGGGCGGTTGGCTGATGCACTAATCATTTATTTGATTAGTGTTTTCTTTTGCAATTCCTTTAATGCCACTATTTACTATGTTCTTCTTTGTATTTATTTCAAGTTCCACTCTATCTCAACAAAGACAGTTTATTTCTAAATTATCTACATTATATAAATACGTACATTAAAGATTTAGACAAGTGTCATCAACCTTCAAGCCTTCATAACATTTCTGTTACTACTATGCTATCTGCTGACTTCTGATATTTTACTCTAATATCACTACTAGCATTTTTATACCTAGTTCAAGGTATTTCCAAAATATCAGACCTCCCCAGGTAAGAACAACAACCTTCCTCTCATATATCTGCCACATTTACTGTATGAGTTTCGGATATTTATTAGGCTTTGCTTTGTTTGGCAAACTCGCCTAGCTCAATACAGCCTTATATGTGATTTCTATTCGTCAGACCGAGATTTTGCTATTGACTTCTTTCAGATTCCACCTCACGATGGACACCCTTGTCATTTGCTAACAGTTCGCCACTATCAGGCACTGTAAGAGACTCTCACCCTCAAGTTGTTGCCCATGCTGGGCACACCAAAAAAATATGAACCGATAAATCGATTCATATTTTCTGTTTTCCTTAATCTCACTATTTTCAATACTTTGAAAGAGTTCGATAAAAATTTGTTTTGGTGCCGTTGACGTAGATATCTACAACTTTTTCGGCTCTCTTGACGATCAATCAATTTACAACTAACAATTTAATATACTTTTTGAATTTAATCAATAAAAAATTATAAAATTTTAAAAATAATCTAGATTATTCTTAAATTAGATAGTATAATAAATAGAAATATTTTAATGTTACATATATGATGTAAAAAATGGAGGTTATTATGGATAAATTAAAAATAGAACTTGATGACAAAAAAGATGTTGAAGGATATGTATTGTTAAACTTGCATAAATATAATCAACAAAATTGTGAATATATAAAAGAAAATTCTTCTTATGCTCATAATAACAAGATAAATGGTGACTTTATTATTTACGACAATGATAAAATTATTGGTGGAGCCTTAGGCTATATTATGTGGAATTGGTATCATCTCACCGATTTCTATATAAATGAAGATTACAGACATAAAGGATTAGGTTCACAAGTTATAAAAAAAATAGAAGAATTTGCATTAAACAATAATGCTATGGGCATAAAAATAAATTCTTGGAGTTTTCAAGCCCCAAAATTTTATCAAAAGTTAGGTTATATTGTTTGGGGAGAGTTTAAAGATTGTCCTCCTGGTACTACACACTATTATCTATATAAGAAATTTTAATAGGCAGAAATCTTTATATTTTGCCTATTTTCTTTTTCTCCTTTTGAACTTTCTTCGTATCCCAGAACTTTGACCTTGTCCATAAGTCCTAACCCCCTATGAGTTTTGACCTACATTCAAAACTCGGGGCTCTGCGAGGCAATAAATTTTCTCCCACATGGATAAAATTTATTGAAATTAACTATCGCCACTTTCATTTTTGTTATCACAAAAACAAAACGTGCTACGTTAATTTGTTTCTTCTTGCATTTCTTCTCAGAATTTTACTGGCTTTACACCTACTGAAATAGGAGTAGGCTCTTTTGTGTAAATTACACTTGTATTTGTTTCATCTAGAATATAATCAAATGCTGTATCTATTTCTTACATTTGAAATTTATCTTCTTCATTGATGTAGAGTATTCCAAACTTATAAGTTTCCATTTTATTATCTAGATCTAGTTTATGGTAATCTTCTAAAGGAAATACTCTAACAATAGCACTATTGTCTTCAGTAAAGTTGAAATAAAACATCTGCTTATCAACGTAGTAGGTTGATTCTGTATAATGAACATCATAGTATTGTCTTAATCTCATAATAATTTCGCCGACTTCTTCCTCTGGTATATAGTTACTAAACATTACACTACCAAGCACATTACCTAATATCATTGGCTTTGTTGTATTAATATAACCATTATCATATAATACTTGACAAGGTTTACAAATTGAGTCTCTAAAATTAATTTGTTTTACTGCTATTACTGTACCTATCATATCTACTTCAACATATCTCATTATTAAATCTGCTTGTTCTTCTCTAGTATAATCCTTCCAAGTTCTAGTTCTTGCTTAATTATCTTCATTGCAAACACCATCCTTTCCTTTTGGATGGCAATTTTGCAACAAAAAAATACCATTCTTTTCAGAATGATATTTGTATTGTCTGTTCTATAAACGTTCGAACAGATATATTGTTGGTGCCCCAGAAGCGATTCGAACGCCCGACCCACGGCTTAGAAGGCCGTTGCTCTATCCAACTGAGCTACTGGAGCATTTATATGTTATACCTAACACTTTTAAAAGTATAACATATTAAAACAAAAAAATCAATACTAAAATTAATTTTTTATTATTTTTTACTAAATTTTTCTTCTAAGTATTCATCGTATGTCATTCTCTTGTCTATTACACCATTATCTGTTAATTCAATTATTCTATTTGCAACAGTCTGAATAAATTGATGATCATGAGATGTAAATATCATTTCAGCATTACTACGTATTAAACCATTATTAAGTGCTGTAATACTTTCTAGATCTAAATGGTTAGTTGGTTCATCAAAAAATATTAAATTTGGATTTTCGAGCATACATCTTGATAACATACATCTTGCTCTTTCTCCACCTGATAAAACATTTACCTTTTTTAAAGCCTCCTCACCAGAAAATAGCATCCTACCTAGGAAACTACGTATAATTGTTTCATCATTTATACCATATGCTTCAGCAATCCATTCTACTATAGACTTATCGGAATTAAAATAATCATCGTTTGCCTGTGGTAAATATGATGCCTTTATAGTTTTTCCAAAAGTAATTTTTCCCTTATCTTGTTTTATTTCTCCTGCAAGTATTCTAAAAAGACATGTTTTGGCTAAAGAATTATCACCAAGTAAGACAATTTTATCTCCCTTTAAAACTTTAAATGAAACATTTTTTAAAAGTTGTACACCATCTATTTGTTTAGAAATATTATCTACGTCTAAAATTTCTTTACCAGATGGTCTTTCAGGTTTAAATTCTATAAATGGATATCTTCTTGTAGATGGTTTTATCTCATCTAACTGAATTTTTTCTAATGTTTTCTTCCTTGAAGTTGCTTGTTTTGATTTTGAAGCATTAGCACTAAATCTTCTAATAAAATCTTCTAATTCTTTTATTTTTTCTTCTTTCTTTTTATTTGCATCTTTCATTTGCTTTAGTGCAAGCTGACTTGATTCATACCAAAAATCATAATTTCCGACATATAATTGTATTTTTCCATAATCTACATCTAAAATGTGTGTACATACTTTATTTAAAAAATATCTATCATGAGATACAACTATTACTGTATTTTCAAAATTTATTAAAAACTCTTCTAACCATGCTATTGCAGATATATCTAAATGGTTTGTTGGTTCATCTAAAAGTAAAATATCAGGATTTCCAAACAAAGCTTGAGCTAAAAGCACTTTTACCTTTTCATTTCCATTTAATTCCCTCATATATTTATCATGAAGTGATACATCAATTCCAAGCCCACTTAAAAGTTCTGCAGCATCAGACTCTGCCATCCAGCCATTTAAATCTGCAAACTGTGCCTCTAATTCTCCTGCTTTTATTCCATCTTCATCACTAAAATCTTCTTTTGCATACAAAGCTTCTTTTTCTTTCATTATAGAATAAAGTTCTGTATTACCTCTTATTACCGTATCTAAAACTTTTACATCGTCATATGCATAATGATCCTGTTTTAACACACTTATTCTTTCTTTAGGTGATTTTGATACTTCACCTTCACTTGGTTCTAATTCTCCAGATAGAACTTTTAAAAAGGTAGATTTTCCTGCACCATTTGCTCCTATTATTCCATAGCAATTTCCATTTGAAAATTTTACATTTACGTCTTCAAATAAAGTTCTTTTTCCGAATCTAATTGTAACTCCCCTTGTTTCTAACATTTTACCTCTCCTTTAATTTCCTGTATATTTTACTATATAACTTGATTTTTTTCAAGTTTTTTTCCTATCTTAAAGAAAAAACCAGTTACTATTCAGACTAGAACCTAAAATACAAAACTTCTAGTACACCAGACAGTGGTCTGTGCTACTTGATGTAAAGCCTAAGGCGAAAACCTACACTAATATGCGTGTAAGAGGCATCATAGTGGCCACGACATGAAACTGGATTGAGGCTACCATTACCAAGGCTACTACCACCACGATAAAAAAAACCAGAACCGCTAGCCTCACAAGTCCATTCCCATACATTTCCTGCTAAATCATAAATATTTTTAATCTTCCAATTTTCACTAAATCCAGCTGTTCTTATTTTTCCACTATTTTCATTAGCTGGTACTAATGAATTTTTATAATTTCCATAATATCTACTATCCTCTAGACTTGCTGATGCATTTATACTTTTTAAACTATCTTCTATCCAGTGACATGTTGTATCCCATGCTTTTCCTGTAAGTAATCCTGTTTGTACATATTCATTACTTATCATACTTTCTGCACTTGCTT
>OIYR01000282.1_pt1 | contig 29482 bp, 19 predicted proteins | sample 1588221 | NCBI WGS metagenome assembly OIYR01 (sample SAMN03283292) | human gut metagenome | biome: human-associated habitat; material: feces | host: Homo sapiens | place: Peru | collected 2012
AACGCAATCCGATCGGGCGGCGGACGCGAGCAGTGGCAAAAGTATAACGTACGCACATGCGAAGTTGAACTATTTCAGGGGGTGCACTTGTCTCAAGTGCACCAAAAGTATAACATACGCACCAAAAGTATAACATACACACACGCGAAGTCGAACCGCAAAGCGTTAATAGTTATTAAAATAGACCACAATACAGCCGAAGTTTAGAACAATTCAGCTAACTTTGCAACCAATTATTTAAGGTAATTATGGTAAACAAGTTTAAAACAGTATGCTTGACAGCAGCGATTGCCTCAAGCAGTGCGACTTTCGCCGGTGGTCTTCTCACTAACACCAACCAGCACGTCGCTTTTAATCGTATGATGAGCCGCGAGGCTTCTATTGGTATTGATGGTGTGTATTACAACCCTGCCGGCGTTGTGTTTATGGGCGAAGGAAGCCACCTCGCTCTCAACTGGCAGATGGCATACCAGACACGTACTATCAAGAACGACTACAAGTTGTTCACCAACAACGTGAACAACCCCACTACTCCACGCGATTTCAAGGGTAAGGCTTTCGCTCCCGTTATCCCGTCTTTCCAGTATGCCTACAACAAGGGCAGATGGTCGTTGCAGGGCAACTTCGCTCTGACCGGCGGTGGCGGTAAGTGTACATTCGACAACGGACTCGGCTCGTTCGAGAAGATCGTTGGCGAGACAGCTATGGGCGCTATCGGCTTGGCTGGTGCTATCGACCATGTTGCAAACACGATCCTGGTTCCGGGATACCCACAGGACCCTACCAAATTCAAACCGATGTTCACATCCGACAAGGCTTTCGGCAGCAAGGGTGCTTACAGCTTCAACAGCTACATGCATGGTCGTCAGTACTACTTCGGTCTCTCGGCTGGTGCTGCATATAAGGTGAACGATAACTTCAGCGTTTACGCCGGCTTGCGCGGCATCTACGCTACATGCAACTACTACGGATATGTTGAGAACATCAAGGTGGGCAATATGCCGCTCTACCAAGTGCTCGACCCGTCGAAGGAGAACTCGGCTAACATCGAGCTGAGCTGCGACCAGAGCGGCATCGGCTTCACACCAATGTTGGCTGTCGATTACAAGACCGGACGCTGGAACTTCTCGGCTAAGTACGAGTTCAAGACTCGTATGCGTCTGAAGAACAAATCGGTCAATCAGTTGCCGTCTATCGGTAACCTCGACGACAATCTGAAGAACCAGATGAACAAGCTCTTCACTGGCACATTCATGGCGGCAGGCATGCCGCAGGAGCAGGCTATGATCAAGGCTGAGCTGACTTCTACTAAGGTGCTCGAAGACCCGACCGTTGTGGCTACAACAGCAGGTCTGAAGCAGCAGTTCGACTCGAAGATCAACGAGGCTATCGGCGAGTACGCCGACGGCAAGAAGATTGCTGGTGACATCCCGTCGCTGCTCACCGTGGGCGTGGGCTACAGCCCTATCGACGAGCTGCACATCAACGTGGGCTTCCACTGGTTCGACGACTATAACGCCACTTCTTACAACAACCGCAACAAGCTGCTCAAGAAGCGCGGCACACTGGAGTTCAACGCCGGCGTTGAGTACGACGTGACAAAGAAGATTACGGTCAGCACCGGTTGGCAGAACACCAACTATGGCTTGACAGACAAGTATATGGACGATAAGTCGTTCGTTGTAAGCTCCAACTCTGTTGGCTTGGGCGGCGTGTACCACATCACAAAGAAGCTCGACTTCTCCGTGGCTTACTTCCACACGTTCTACAACCACGTGAAGACTTCTGAGGAGGTAACTCTCGCGCCGGGCAAGACCGTTACATACAACTCCGACTACACACGTAACAACAACGCGTTTGCAGCCGGTGTGAACATCACATTCTAAGCAAACAGCAAGATACAAGCATAAACAAAACGAGGTCAATGCACGCGCATTGACCTCGTTTCGTTTTATACTATTATGCACTCACCTACTCGGTAAACAACGCACTCGTTGCACCCTTGAATATAAGGTGTTCATACGAGGCAGGCGACACCTTCACCGTAGAGTTCTTCAGTTTGCCCCATACCACCTCCGGTGTGAGGTTCTTCGGATAGGTGTGGATTTCTACCGTTACACCATCCTCAAACTCCTTGCGCAGCGCAGCCAGATACTTGGCATCCTTGCACACGATTGTGAACACAGCCTTGTCGGCACGGTGCTCGATGGTCACCTTCACGGGGTTGGTGCTGTCGAGAGCATACTCGGTGCCGTTGATGTAGATGCGCGATTCGAGCTCTACGTCGTAAGTGCGGATAGCGAAGTCGTCAGACTCAGCGATGTTCTCGTACTCGAGCGGAATCTCCACTACAACATTGTCTACGAGGTCGCGCACATGAACCGTGGTCTTGATTTCCTGCCATGTGTTGTGTTCCTGCTGGTGTATATCCACCTCGATGTTGCCCTTGCCGTCGTTAGGCAGCGAAGGAGTCTCGGCAGAGTCCTCAAACTTATTATCCTTGTTGATGCCTGGCACATCAGTGATGTTGTCAACGCTCTTGAATGTGAGCACGCCGTCGACATGCCAAACGCCGCTCTCGAACTTAGACACATACCAGATGATGTGCAGATCGTCGGTGTCAATCTCATCAACATCCAGCGACCAGTCCTGGTTGGCAGACATCAGCGACGCGTAAGAAGGTACGTCGCCGAGGGTAGCCTGCACAGCCTTGCCCGTAGTGTCGTACACGTACTTGGTGATGCCGTCCTGACCGAAGAACTTCCAGTAGGGATAAGTGGTGTTTACTGTACCCTTGTTGCCCTCGGCGAAGACCGAACCGCCACGCACATTGCGCGGCCAATAATAGTTGGGCTTGCACGCTCCCATGTTCGGGATACGGTTGTCCACACGAACGAAATAATAAGCCGGAGCATACGTTGCCAAGACGGAAACGGGGGCTGCCGCATTAAACTTAACCTCCTGCCCCATCACAAACACTTGTGTTGAGGGCGCATTGTTCTTTACGCCTGCACCATCGTCGTCAGACGAACATGCTGTCAGCATTATGACAGACATGATAAGTAATAATACTTTCTTCATAATTGCTTGATTAAACTGTTAAAGAATTAATGTTATAAAAAACTATAGTATGTTCTGTATTTGTAAGACGATGCGCACACCGTCCTTGCTCTTCGTGTCGATGTATATACATCCGCCTAAGAGGCATGCCATTCGATGACACAACTCGATACGCACGCCGAGGTCGTCTACATCCGGGTCGTAGAGCGTATTCTTAACGTACACGGGCAGCTCTTTCATTCCCGACATGCTGCTGTTGGGGTCTACTACTGCGAGTTCGAGTGCACCGGCGTTGAGCTTGGCACTCAGCAGCAGTTCGTCGCTCGATGCGAACTGCACAGCGTAGAAGAGCAGATGCGTCAGTATCTGCTGTATGCGTCGTGCGTCGCTGTTTATGGTGAAGCCCTCGGGCAGCTCGTTCTGCAGGTGCACTTGCTTCGACTTCGACTGTGCGAACTGGAGCGACTGCAGCGTGCTATCGCATATCTTTGCCACATCAACCGGCTCGCAGCTCACGCCGAACGTCTTCTGGTTGGTCTGCGTGTACTCGATGAGGTCGTTGAGCAGCAGGTCGAGCATACGATAATTGTCGTTGATGTAGCTGTTGTACTTCTCGCGCTCCTCGTCAGTCCACGAGCCCTCGGGCATACCAAGCAACTGCGCGAAACCGTACACCATATTGAGCGATGTACGTATCCCGTGACTCATATTCTGCAGAAACTTCGTCTTGCTCTGATAAAGCTTCTCGCGAGTAGCCGTAACAACAAACACGTACAGTATCAGCACCGACAACATGAAGCCCATACTGAAGAAGGGCGATGCGAAATACTCCACCTGCATGATGCCCAACAGTAGCGGTATGAGCGACGAGAACAACACTGCCCAGTACCTTGTGTATCCCTTAGCACATATTTTGCGCATCATGGCGAAGAGCGTGCCTAACAACACCACCGCAAACACCGAGTAGACGTTGAACGATGTGACAAGGGCATACTTGCAACGCACGTACTCGCCGTCGACGATGCGGAACATCACCGGACTGAAGAAGTTGGCGATGACCAACACCACCTCGGAGAGCAGCTGGGCAGCCGAGACGAATTGAATGACGTAACGACACCTGCGCGGACAATTCATGTAGCGCAGCACATAGCAAAGCCACGACAAGGTGGTGACGACAGCCAAAACGTGGAGCAACGCCGACAAAACGAAGTAGACAGCATCGGAGCGTATAGCATCAACCAAGCACATCCCCCAGAAGAAGTCGACGACATAAAACGCCAAAGAGAGGCACACAAGAGGCATGAAGACACGCCCCGCCTTTTCGGCGTGGTGTGTGTACTTGCGCTCGCGTATGAGGATAATCAGCGTAATGACTATGTAGCCCAACACCGACACCCAATATAAATCATATGTCATTGGTATTTACCTGCCTGTATTTTCTTTGTTAATTCTTCGGTGATAGTGCTGTAGAGCTGCGCCATGACAACAGGCTTTGTAACAAACTGGTTGGCACCAAGCTCCAAGCCACGCTTTATGTCCTCGCTGAAATTCATGCCCGAGAGGATCACTATCGGCAGTTTCTCCTTGCTCTGCGCCGGAATGTTAAACTCGCCGTCGTTAGCACCGTTGCGCAGCACTTCTATCACCTTGTAGCCGTCGATGTCGGGCATCATAAGGTCGACAATGGCGAGGTCTATTTCCTCTGGGGTGCCCAAACGCTCTTGTATGGCGTACAGTGCCTCGCGTCCGTTGGAAGCTTTCACCAGTTGAAACTCGAACGGCTTAAGCATTTTGTCGAGCAAAAGCAAGTTCAATGGTATGTCGTCGACAATCAGGATTTTGAATGTATTGGAGCAAACACCTGCAATCTCTTTCATAATTATTACGTGTTATAGTTGTTTTGTTATGTTATGTTATTTTATTTTTATTCTTCTTCTCTTGACGGATGGTCATCCGTATAGTATCCCTTCTCGCTATAGCGTCCGTCGAGGAGGTGTTCGCCTGCAGAGCGCAGCACCTTCTGATGATACTCCTCGTGGTCGGAGAGGTCGATAGACGGGCGCACTACATGCGTGTCGAACACGAGTTCAGCCACACCCTTCGGTGCGATATTGCCGTAGAGGCGTATGCTGTGGCGTGCCAGTCCGATATTCTTGTCAGCGTGGTAGACGAATTTCATCGGCACCTCCTCGCCTGGCGGTATCGTCGTTACGTTCTCCGCAGCCGACTCGATTGTGGGGCAAGCCGGTTGTATATCGGTTATCACCAGCATCTCGTCGCCCGTGTTGCGCAGCACGTACACCATCGTGAGCTCGTCGCCGAGCACTACAGAGGGATAGTGGCGCACGGAGTCTTCCACTTCCACGATGGTCAGTGCGAGCCGCTTGTGGCACGACGTGAGCGTACTGCTGCCCACCAAGCCCAGAGCCACAAAGAGCAGTATGCCGAACGCAGAGCGCAGGGCTGTGCGCTGAGTGGCTTTTATATGTCTCATGTTTATTCCCATTTCTTCAGATAATCGTCTATAGAGTGTCCCGACTCGTCGCGGTTGTTCATGCCTTTCAGTTCGCTATGTCCCTTCAGTATCTCGCGCATCTCGCCAATCGTCTCCTCGTCCTTTGCGAGCAGTCCGGTGCGGTACATCTCAAGCTGCGTATAGGCGAGGGCGGTGAGCAGTGCGTTGAGACGTTTGCGCTCGTCGCCAACGGTAAGCTTGCTTGCTTTGTCGAGCTGGCTGCGGAAGCTTACGAACTCCTGCACATCGAGATACGACTCGCACATCTCCTGCATAGAGCCATAGAGCGGCAGCAGATGGTTGGTCGACTGTGCGCGTTGCTCCAGTCCCCAGTAGTATGTGGTGAGCAAATCGGCGGTTTGCGGATAGTGCTCGCGGTAGTAGCGTGCTATCGACTCGTGCACATCGGTGTCCGGATTGTCCAGGAGGAGTGCGAGGACATAGGTCTGCATATCGTCGAACGCCGAGTAGTCGTCGCCGCTACCATTGACGAACACGCCCTGCACGCCCAAGTCGCGATAGAGCCTGAAGCGTGCCTGCATAGCAAGCAGGCAGGGGAAGGGCGATAGATAGTCGTCGTAGTTGCGCTCGTAGTCCCACACGTAAATGCGTGAGCACTGCTTGCGCCATGCCTTCACGTTTTGCACGAACTCGTTGTAGCCCTCCGTCTTTGTGAAGTCGACCCTCATAGGCAGCTTTATGCTCGACACGAACGTTCCGACGTTGGCTGCAAGCGACGTTGTGGGCGGCGTATTTGTTGTGTGATAAGCCGACGTAAAGAACTTATGGCGCGGAAACTCCTCAGCCAAACGCTCCACGAACGCCGTGACAGCAGGTGTTGCGTTGGTGGAGGTGTTGCCTCGGGCTGTACAATCGTTGCAGGTGCACGCCGTCTTGTTGTCCATAGGCATTATGCTGATGCGCTCGCTGTAGTCGGCAGTGCCCCAACCGTACTGATCGAGTACGTATTCGCGTACCTTATTATATAGTGACTGGCTGGAGAAGCAGAACTGCTTGTGGCTGCGCTTGCCGTCGACGATGGCGTACATGTCGTCTGTGGCTTCGTCCTTGACGAGCTTTGCGAGGTTATGCCCCCACACTCCCCAGTCGTAATCGGGATGATTGGTGTGCATGGATGCCTGAAACTCCTCCGTGTTAGAAGGCGTGTACAACCCATGATATTCGGACAGGGGATCTACGCTTTGCGCTGTCTGCGCATTACTGTGGCACCCACCGAGCACAACGCCCACGACGAGTGCCGCCAATGACTTAGAAATGGATTGTAACATTTGCATTCAGATATAGATAGTTCTTACTATTGCTAACACCCGCTGCAGCGTCCGACTTCACCGACATGGTGTACCACTGACCGGAGAGTCCGAAGTCGAGCGTCGCATTGAGCGAGTAGACACCACCCAAGCCGAGCATAGTGTTGAGCTGACTGAACCTTATCGGCATCGAATTGTCGATGAGCGACACTTCCGGTGCGTTACCCACACTGCCCGTCAGGAACAGGTTCGTCTTGCTTCCCTCGATGGGATAGCACTTGGCTATCACGCTGCCGTTGACGAAGAAGTGCCCGTCGAAGTTAGCTGACTTCTCGCCAAGCATTATAAACGTACGCAAGTCGGCTCCAACCTCAAAGATGTTGATAGGCTTTGTAGCCCCCACGCCTAAGCTCAATAGCGATGTGTTCTTATCGCCACCGATGAGTCGATACGACAAGCTGCCCTTTGCAGTCAGCTCGTATGGCAGCAGGTAGGTGCCATTGAGCTCGGCACGTATCTTCGGGAAGAACTTGTTAGCCCAACTAACTATTGCTGTTGTGCTTAGCTTGTCGTCCCACTCGTGTTCCCACTCGCCGCTCAACTGCACTCCGCTTCCACCTTCGTCGTCTCCGTCAGCAACCTTCGTTGCACCGTCGCGACCGGCATATCCCACACCGACGGTGTAGGCGTTGCGCTTAGCGTAGCGCGAGTACGAAAGGAATGCCTTCGAGCTGATGTTGTCTTCCTTTGCCGGACGTGCTCGCTGGTAGTCGATGACCACAGCGTTGTACATGGCACGTCGTCTGAGCATTGTCATACGATTGTTGTACTCGTCGAGCTCGTAGGGCGAAGGATGATATAGCTGATACTGCTCAATGGCTTTCTTCCACTCTTTCTGCTTCTCGTATATAGTAGCTTTAGCGAGTATGAGCTGCTTATTATTGGGATAGTAGACCATGGCTTCGTCTATGAGCTGCATGGCTTCATCATAGCGTTTCTCCTTCATACATTTCATGGCAAACGCCTCGCAACATCCTGCGTACGCACCGACAACAACCGAGTCGCCGATGTACTCGTCTACCATCGGGCGTAGCCGCTGCAGTGCCGCTTCGTAGTCGCCTACGCCTGCCTTCAGTTGCGCTTCCTTCAGCACAAAGAACGGGTCGTTGGGATAGCGTTTGCGTCCCCACTCCACAAGCGTCACAGCATCGTTGTTCTTCTTCAGCAGTAGCGCAGTGGTTATGCCCATACGCAAGATGTCGGAAGAAGGGTTCTCGTTGTTCAGCACCTTTATTATCTCAGCCTCAGCCTGGCGCAGTCTGCCCTCAGCCATGAGCTGTTTGATATACGGTGTCACGATATCCTCGTACATAGCCGCACGCTTCGCAGGGTCGCTGTACGACTTCTCCAACTGGTTGAGTGCCTTCTGTCGTTTACCGGTCTGTATGTAGCATGTGAGGAGACGACGTTCGATAGCGGTCTTTGTCTCTTGGTCGACACTGAATGTCTGCAACTTCTCCAACATCGGTATCGCCTCTTCGTACTTGTTCAGATCCATCTGTCGGCGCACCTCCTCCAAGCGTATAGCGCAGAGCTCTTCGCTCACCTCCCGATTGCTCGGGTACATGGTGTGAATACGCTCTAACAGCACAATGGCAGCACGCTTGTTGCCCAATCGGCGTTGCACGGTGTACTCGCGGAAGAGCAGGTTTTGCGTGTCGCCACGTCGACGGCGAGCCTCGCGGATGTACATCAGCGCATCGTCGAGGTAGCCTCGGCTCATCGACGTATTGAGCAGATAGGTGAGTGCTTCCTCCGAATGGTTCTTCTCATAGAGGCGTGCGTATGCGGTGTATGGGTCGTTTTGAGCCGCATAGCGTGCTCGTTCCTCCTCCAGTTTGTTTTTCAGCTGATTGATTTGTGCGCCCCGCACGCCCGAGAGTGTGCGCTCCGACATGCTGATATACGACAACGCTTCGCTGTAGCGGGTCATATCACCGAGTATGCTTGCCTTCTTCTCGACGAACGGCAGTGGATGCTTCACCTGCGTTGCGGCGTGTCCTGCCTGGTCGGCAGCTTGCTCCAAGCGTCCTGTCTTCAGCAGCAGATTGCAGAGTGCCATTTGGTATTCGGCGTCCTTTGGGGATATTTCGATCAGTTTGCGCAGTGCTTCCTCCTGTCCTACGAGGTTGTTTGTCTTGACCAGCTTGCGATAGCGTTGGTCATAGTCCCACGCAATCTCCTTCTTCACCTCCACTCTGTCGGGGTATATCTCGGCGAGTCGCTGCAGCAGACGTGTTGCTTCCACGGTGTTTCCGTCGAGTCGGTAGAGTTCTATTTTCTTCTTCCAGAGCGTGAAGTCGTAGGGCGCAGCCTCCAAGAGCTCGTTGCAGTAGACAATCGCCGTGCTATAGTGCTTCGTCAGCTCCTCTATCTTCATAAGCATTGTCTTCGACTGCAGGTTGCCGTTGTCGTCTTTTATCGAACGTATGAAGTAGAAGCGTGCCTTGTCATAGTTCTTGTAGTGATACCAATAGGTGCCCAACAGTTCGTTGTAGGCAGAGAGCGAGCCGTACTTGTCGTAGCCCTCCTCCACCATCTTGCGTCCTTCAGCCCACTTCCCGCTCTTGAACAGAGCGCGTGCCTGCTGCTCATAGTAGGCAGGCAGACCCTCCTTGGCAGGCGTGTACTTACGACTGAGGTGCTCGCGGTTCTGCGTGTTCTGCGCCGTAGAGGTCAGAACAGCCGCGAAGAGTATTGCTATGGTAAGTATTTTGTATCTCATATTAATCAGTTCGATTGGTTTGCATTTGGCTGCGGTGCCGACTGTTGGGCTGGCTGACTGCCACCTGCAGGCACAGTAGCGTGCTTCACACCGGTTCGCTCCATTGACACCCACACGGCTTTCTGGCGTGTTATGTACTTGAAGTAGCCCACTAACGAGCACACCACGATTATCGGGTGGTAGACGATTGGCTCAAGAGCTGCCGCCAACAGCAGCTTCAGATAGCTGCGCACGCTGGTGTAGGAGCAGCCGAGCAGATAGTCGTAGAACACCACGAACGCCGAGAGCATGAAGCTGAAGACGTATATGGCGAAGTAGGTGACGAAGAACGTGCTCCAGTTGACACCGCCCGTGAAGGCGAGGTACACTATCATAATGGTTCCGAAGAACTCTATAATCGGTGCGAGGAACTCGAAGAGGAACGTGTAGGACATCGTGATGACTCCGAGACGCTTGTACTTCGGGTTGAAGAGCAGGCGGCGGTGCTCCCACATGGTCTGTATCAGTCCGCGTCCCCAACGTGTGCGCTGGCGGTAGAGCATGTGGAGCGTGGACGGTCCCTCGGTCCAGCAGCAGGTGTGCGGAATCTGCACCACACGATACTTGCGCTTGAAGTCGCAGCAGAAGGCAATCATACGTGTGATCATGTCCATATCCTCTGCAAACGACGAGCTGCTGTAGCCGCCGGCGTTGATGACCACCTCTGTAGAGAAGAGTCCGTAACCGCCCGACACGTTGTTCATGGCGTTGATCTTGCTCCATCCCATCTTGCCGACGAGGAACGAGCGTTTGTACTCCAAGTCCTGGAAGAGCGGTACGGGGCGGCTCGACGGACGTATATCGACGAGCTTACCGTCGTGCAGCGTGGAGCCGTTGCTCATAGACATCGTTCCCGACACGGCGATGATTGTCTCGTCCATGATGACGGGGAAGATACACTGATACATGGCATCCTTCGAGAGGATGCAGTCTACGTCGGTGTTGATGAAATACGGCGTAGAGATTACGTTCAGTCCGGCGTTCACGGCATCGGCTTTTGTTCCGCCGTTCACCTTGTCCACCACTACGAGCTTGGCGTATTCGGGGTTGGTAGAGCGGAGCAGACGCTTGAATGGCGCGCTATGCACCTTCTGCACGTAGTCGAACGGCACCTCCACGAGTTCGAAGGTGTTGATGAGCAGCTCAAGAGTCTTGTCTTTACTGCCGTCGTTGACGATGCACACCTCGAACTTCGGATAGTCCATATTGAGCAGCGAGCGCACGTTGTCGACAATGGTCTTCTCCTCGTTGTAGGCAGGAGCCACGATAGAGATGCTCGGCACGTAGGGTGCGCTCTGCACCATATTGCGTATATAGTCGTCCGACCAACGCTTGTAGCCCGTGCTATAGCGGTAGGCGAAGACGAGTAGCATGACATACGTTGCGATGAGCAGCATTGAGTATGCCAGGATGGTATAGCCAAAGAAATATAGTAAGAACTCCCACATAGTTTTAAAGCATCCTCATTTGGTTGATAATAGCCATTGCGTCAATCTGGTCGAGCAGCACGCGGTCGGTTTTGCTCTCAAGCACTTCGCCACGCAGCTCCTCGAAGGCGTATCTGCCGGCACTGCCGTAGGAGTAGAGGCAGGCGAGCGCCACCTCGCGTGTCTCCTTCGACGACGATGTGCGATAGGCGTGTACGAAGAAGTCGACGTGCTTACCCGAGTTGATGGCTGCCACTACGCGCAGCACTTCCTGTCGCACCGACTCGGGTTGTTGGTCGTAGGAGTCGAGTGCTGCTTGCTCTTGCGACGCGTCGCGCAGAAGTGCCACAGCGTGCAGTGCCGCTGTGCGGTAGCTGTAGTTGGGCGAGAGGAAGAGCGTATGCAGTTCTGCCTTCTCGCGCTCGCTGCCCCAGTAAGCCACCTCTTCAATCAGAAAGCGCACCGACTCCTCGTTCTCTATATTCTCGGTGAGTATGAGGAACTGCGGCATCTGCCGGTCGTTCGCCCAAAGCCATGCAAAGAGGCGGTGGAGCATCATCAGACGCCACACGCCATGCTCGTTCTCAAGGTCGCTGATGAAGTAGTGGTAAGGGTCGGCTTGTGATGATATGACGTGACACATGCGCGCCATTTGTCGCACGTTGTCGTTGTAATGGTTGATGTAGACGGCGAGGAGTCCCTCGCTAACACAGATGTGCATGTTCACCACGTTTTGCAGAGTTTGCAATACGAGATGTCCTGTGGCAAGATTGCGCTCATAATAAGCCTTAACATCGGTGAGCGCACAGAGTGTTTCGGCGTTAGGTATGTTTGGCAGCTCACGACTCAAATCCATACAAATCTCGGAAATGAGTCGGGAGAGTATTTCGGGGCGATACTTCCTTTTGATGTTGTCGAGCGTAGCGTTGCAGGCTATCTCCACATCCTCGTAGTTAGACATGGTGTCGGAGGTGAGCACATGGTAGAAGCCATCGTAGAGGTCGGCGCGTGCAGCCTCAAACGCACGCCGGTCGCGGTTGTTGCGCCTGATTTTCAAAAAGAAGAGAACAAAGAGTACGATAAGCGTAAGTATGCAGAGCAATATCATACCATACAACACACGGATGTGTATTGCATAGTCTGAGAAATATAGAAGGAAGCGTTGCACGTAGAACTGAACCACTTCCACTCCGTAAAAGTCTACCGAGTGTCCATCAGGATACTGGTATCCAGCTGTTAGGAGACTGCTTATCAATGTCGTGTACTCAGTATTAAGAGTTTATATTTAAAGAATGAAAAGGAAGCGCGCCCCCTGGGTGTATGTCTGGTCGAGCTTCACCTCGGCACCGAGTCGGTCGGCTATGATGCTGCAGATGTGCAGTCCGAGTCCGGAGCCTTGCACGTTGCAGTCCGCCTTCTTATATCGCTCGAAGATGTCCTCCGCCATCTCCGGCGGTATGCCCGTGCCGGTGTCGGTTACGGAGAAGGTGAGTCTGCCGGGGTTTTCCGTGGTGGAGAGGTGCAGATGTATCTCGCCTTGCACGGTGTGTTTGCAGGCGTTGGTGAGGAAGTTGACGAGCACTTGCTGTATGCGTCTGCTGTCCGACTCGATGAAGTAGTCGTCTGCCACGTCCGACGTGAAGTACATCTTGACGTTGGCGTGGCGGCGCATATCAGCCATGAGTATCGCATTGCGACACACCTCGTTCACGGCGAAGCGTCCTGTCTCCACGCGATAGTTGCCGTGCTCGGCATCGGCTACGTCCAGCACGTCGTCGATGAGCATCGAGAGCATATTGAAACTGTTTAATATATAGTTGAAGTACTCGTGCTTCTGCGTCTCCGACACATAACCATCGGGCATACAGAGCAGCTGCGAAAAACCGAACATGGCGTTGAGCGGAGTACGTATCTCGTGGGTCATATTCTGCAACATCTGCGTCTTCGAGCGGTTGGCGCGAATGTTCTGCTTCAGCTCTTCCATGCGCTCACGCTCCATCTCTTTCACCTTGGAGACATCCTTCACGGCTACAACCATGCTCTTCACGCTGCCGTCGCTATGGCGGTCGCAGACAATGAACGCCAAGCGCACCCAGTCGTAGATGGTGCTTTGGAAGTGGATGCGTACAACGCTGTTGTATTGCAACCGCTCGTTTATGGTGGAGAGGTCGTTAAACTCCTCCAACGCCGAACGGTCGCAGGGCTTGCAGAGCTGCTCGTTGAACACTTTCATAGCATCGCGAACATTGCCCGTACGCGGTATGTACTTCGTGATGACGTGTAGCGTGTTGACGTACGACGTATATTGTTCGGTATCCAAATCGACGTAGAACAAGCAGGAGTAGACATTGGCTAACGACTTCACAACAAGCTCGTCCTGCATGGTGCGCTCCATTTGCTCAGTAAAGTCCTGATGATAGCCCTCCATAACGCGTGTGCCATCCTCCTTCACCGATAGCACACCGCCACAACGTGCATAGCGCAAACCCAGCGTAGGATGGTTCCAGCGGTATGTACTCTCAAAATGTTCTTGATCGAAAATCTCCTCAAGCGACGTTCCCTTCGACAATACATCTGCCGGGGCAATATGCGAATACCAATAGTCGTAGAACTCTTCCTCTGTAAAGCTACAGTCTTTGTCTACGCCTAACAGTTCACGCAGCTTTGTTGAACCTTGAAGCCGTGGATGCTCGCCTTTGCGCATAATAATCCTGTAAATGCCCATCTCCGCAGAGTTGAGTATTTCGTTTATTCTGTCCGGCCGCAACGGGAGTTCACCGCGATCCAATGCCATCGTTCTGTCTGTCATACTATAGTTATGAAATAGTCCTGTCTTATCTTCGTTATAATTGTTGTAATTTTTACACTCTTTTAGTTTGCAAAATTATCAAAAAAACACGATAAACAATCAAACGAAGCACAGAATTTCACGTACGGGGGGGGGATTTTTTAACTTTTTACAAATATTTTAACTCCCTCGGGATTAATAGGATGATAACAATGCAAAAACTGTCGCATTATTACCACGCTACGGCAACACAGTTATAGTGCTACGGCAACACGGTTATAGTGCTACGGCAACATAGTTGTTGTTGCGCGTATCATAAAAAAAAAGATGGTGTGTCAGCGACACACCATCTCAAGAGTCTTTATTTCTTCAGCATCTTCTTGCCATTCTTGATGACGATGCCTTTGTATGTATCGTTTACGCGCTGACCGCTTACGTTGTACATGTAGCCGTCGCGTGCAACATCGGTCTTCACTGCGTTGATGCCAGTCGGAGTGAACGAGCCGTCGAAGTCGAGCACTACCACCGAACCGTTAGCGCCGGTGAGTGTCGCTACGTTGTCCTCTACAGCCACTTCCTTAAGCTCGTTGTCTACGTAAACCTTAGCCTTGGCGAGGTTCTTGTAGTGAACGCGCATTGTCTGTCCCTGGTTATTGGTGAGTGTGACGCGTGTAGCCTCACCGTTCTTCCAGTCGATGCTTACGGTTACGTCGCCTACAGCCTTCATGCCGTGCATGTGACCTTCTGTCCAAGCTGACGGGAGAGCCGGCAGGATGCGGATAAGACCCGAGTTGCTCTGCATAATCATCTCGGCGATGCCGGCGCAAGCACCGAAGTTGCCGTCGATCTGGAACGGAGCGTGCGAGTCGAAGAGGTTATAGAACACGCCTGCACCACCGTTGCTGTGAGCGAGGGCGTTGTTGAGGATTGTGCGAGCGTGGTTGCCGTCGAGGGCGCGTGCCCAGAGGTTCATCTTCCAACCCATTGACCAGCCTGTAGCACCGTCGCCACGAAGCTTCATTGAGTTGACTGCTGCGTCGAAGAGCTCTGTGCCCGGCTCGATCTGAGAGAACGGATAGAGGCACATGAGGTGCGACATGTGGCGGTGGCCGTTCTCACCTCTTGTATATGTGCTGTACTTCCACTCGCGCAGAATCTTTGTACCTGTAGGTATAGCCGAACCGAAGTAGCCTGTGTATGTCTCTGTAGCAAGACCCTTGTCGAGCTTAGAGAAGCGATCCTTCAGCGTAGCGAGGTCGGTAGCCGACACCTCTGCATCGTCGCCGAGCACGTCGATGGCAGCAAGAGTGTTGCTGAAGAGGTCGTAAACGAGCTGCTGTGCGTGTGCAACACCATTCTCCGACTCTGGTCCGTGCTCAGGCGACCACTCGTTCGGACACTCGTATGTGCCGTCAGAAGCCAGCTTGAGGCGATCCATCCAGAACTGCGATGCTGAGAGCATTGCCGGGAACACGCGCTTCAAGTACTCGCGGTCGAGTGTGTAGCGGTAGTGCTGCCAGAGGTGTGTAGCGTACCAAGCGTTGGCGATAACGTAGTTGTTCTTGAATGCGCTCACACCGCCGAAGATGTTGTTCTCGGTGAAGCAAGTCCAACCGCGGTCCTGACCCTGCAGCTTAGCCCACTGCTTCCACTGCGGCTGCTTCTCTGCCATAGCCCAGATGTAGTTGAGGAACGGCAGGTGCATCTCACTGAGGTTTGTAGGCTCAGCCGGCCAGTAGTTCATCTGTACGTTGATGTTCGAGTGGATATCCGAGTTCCAAGCCACGCCGTTGATGTTGTTCCAGATACCCTGGAGGTTCGACGGAGAGTCGACACCGCGTGAAGAAGAGATTTCGAGGTAGCGACCGTAAGCGAAGTAGAGCTGCTCGAGCATGAGAGCGTCTGCGCCACGACCACTGTTGTATGAGTCGATGAGACGGTTGGTTGTCATCTCGTTCTTGGTACCGGCGAGGTCGAACTCGCAACGGTTGAAGAAGCTCTGATAGTCGGCTACGTGCTCTGCGTAGAGGTCTGCCCACGACTTAGCAGCAGCTGCTGCCACGCGGTCAGAAATGGTCTTAGCCAAAGCCGATGTGTTCTTTGTATATGTGCTCTCGTAAGCATCGAAGTCGGTGCCACCACCGAGCACAATCATGATTTCGTCGGCACCGATAACCTCGATACCCTCGTCGTCGGTAGTCATTGTACCACCTACCGGCACTACCTTCATGCGTGCGTTGTAGCTGATGGTCTCGAGCTTGCCGCTGAATGTACCCTCGCCGTTAGCGTATGTCGGGTCGGCTGTGATTGAGCCTGCAGCCATTGTGAAGCGGAAGCTAAGCTTGCCGCCCTTGCTTGCTGTATAGTGAGCCACTACGACGCGTGCAGGGTTGGAAGCGATGTACTCGCGTGTGTACTCAACGCCGGCTGCCGACTTGAACATTGTCTTGCCTGTAGCTGTGGTGAGGTCGAGCAAACGAACGTAGTCAGAAGCCGACTTGTCGGTGGTAAGACCGAACTCGCCGCTGAGGTCCTTAGCGTAGATAGAACCGAAGTTCTCGTACTTGCCGTAGCCCTTACCGCCCTGTGACGAGCGTGCTGGTGTGCCGCTCCAGAGGGTCTTCTCGTTGAACTGGATCTCGTCTCTGTACACGCCGCCGAAGAGGCAAGCACCGAACTGACCGTCGCCGATAGGCAATGCGTACTCCATCCAGTTAGAGTAGCCCTGACCGCCACTGTAGAGCTTAGCTGTTGTGGCTGGTTCGGTGTACCAGAGTGTGAGCTTATTCTCAGGCTTGAAGGTCATCGAACCCACTGTCTTGTAGTCGGCTGCACCGAGGTCGGTGTCGGGCTTCACGAACACAACAACGTTGTTCTGGTCGTTGGTCTTCCAGAAGCCGATCGAGTTGCCGTCGCCTGGGTCGCCCCAAAGGTTAACGACGTTGTTGCCCGGCTTAGAGTTGGCTACAATCTCCCAGCCTGCACCGTTCTGGGTGTCCGGAGCCACCTGAAGCTTGAAGCCGCCAGGCTGCTCTGATGTGCTCGGACGCAACGGGTTAGGGTTAGCAGCACCAGTAGAGGTAGCGCCAAGGCCCTGCGAGCTAACCACGATGTACTGTCCGTCCTTGTTCTGGAACTGGAAGTTGTCCTGCGTTCCGACGAGACGCCACTGCTGTGAGCTTTCGCCACTGCCTGCGTAGAGGCGGATGCAGTTGTCAGAGCTTACCGACATCACCTTCTCGTTACGCAAGAACTTAACGTAGTAGTAAGTACCACCATCGCCCGATGTTACGAACTCCGGTGTCTTAGGAGCCGCCTTCTTTGAGGCAGCAGCACTCGTGCTCTGCACGCCCACGAAGAGGCACGCAAAGAGTGCGATAAAGAATAAAGTAATTCTTTTCATTGTAGATTGGTTTATAATGTAATTTTAATTATTACAGATTGGTTGTAGATGTAATTCGTTATTACAGATTGGTTGTAGGTGTAATTCGTTATTACATATTGGTTTGTAGTACGCTGCAAAGTTACTGCTTTTTATTGAATTACAGCACATTTCGCACAAAAATATTTAGGCTACTCAGGGGGTGCACTTGTCTCAAGTGCACCAACAAAGCAGCAAAAAGAGAGTACCCATACCCTCCTAAGTTACCCTTTTGCTTCGGGGTAAGAGATGCGGGTGTGATAAATCGACTTGAGACGCTCGATGAGCACGAGCTTGGCGAGGGCGAGGTCGCGGAACGTGATAGGACACTCCTTGAAGAATCCCTCGTCGACATCGCTGTCGATGATGCGGTTGACGAGCGTAGAGATGCTCTCCTCCGTGTACTCCATGAGCGAGCGCGAAGCAGCCTCAACGCCATCAGCTATCATAAGGATGGCCTGTTCGCGTGTGAACGGGTTAGGACCAGGGTACTGGAACTGCGTTATATCCACCTCTTGGTCGGGATGTTCGTTCTGATACTTTATATAGAAATACTTCGTAGCACCACGACCGTGGTGCGTGAGGATGAAGTCGCGGATGAACGTCGGGAGGTTTGCCTTCTCAGCCATGCGCACGCCCTCGGTGACGTGGCGCATCACGATGCGCGCACTCTCGATGTACGACATCTTATCGTGCGGATTGACACCTGCCTGGTTCTCGGTAAAGAATACGGGGTCCTCCATCTTGCCTATATCGTGATACAGAGCACCGGTACGCACAAGGAGCGAGTCGGCACCTATCTTATTGGCTATCTCTGCCGCGAGGTTGCCAACGGTGATAGAGTGCTGGAACGTACCTGGCGCCACCTCCGAGAGGTCGCGCAGCAGTCCGCGGTTGGTGTTCGAGAGCTCGAAGAGCGTGACGCTCGACACGAAGCCGAACATCTTCTCCACGATGTACATAAGCGGATAGCAGAGCAGGAGGAACACGCCGTTGACAGCGAAGTGGTAGTACATATCGGTGTCGATGAGCGAGAGGTCGTTGCTCTGCATCATCTGCATAGCCATGTAGATGAGCGCACTGCCCACAGCCACGAGCAAGCCCGTCTTGAACACCTGCGCACGGCGTGTCAGCTCGCGCAGCGAGTAGATAGCCACGAGTCCGGCTACGAGCTGGATGATGATAAACTCATACTGATAGCGCACGGCAGCGGTGCAGATGAGCACCATCGTGACGTGGCAGACGAACGCCGTGCGCGAGTCCATAAACACACGCACGAACATCGGTGCCATAGCCAGCGGCAGGATGTAGACGCTGAGGAAGTTGTGGCTCACCATGAGCGACACGAGCACCGGGAAGAGTGTCACCAGCGTGTAGAGCATGGCGATGGAGCGCGGCTTGCCGAAGTAGTCGCGGCGGAAGAGTCCGAGGTAGATGGTGAAGAGTGTCACAAGGATGGCGACGAACACTATCTGTCCGATGAGCATCACTATCTGCTCGCTCTGCGACGCGCTGCGCCGTTGCATCTCGCGCTCGAACGAGTTGAGCACACGGAAGGTGTATTCGTCGACGATGTCGCCACGGTCGATCACCTTCTGTCCGCTCATCACCATTCCGCTGGCAGGCGGTATCGACGAGAGAAGGTCGTTGCGCTCGGTCTCCGAGCGACTCTTGTCGTACACAAGGTTCGGCTCGATATAGTTGTTGAGGTTGCAACGCTGCAAGAGGGGGCGTTGCTGCGCAATCACGTCGTCGGTGAAGAGCTGCTCGTAGGCAGAGAGCGTAGAGTAGAACTCAGACAAGCGTATGCTCTGCGCCTTATTGCCGCTGACGATGCGCACCTCGGTGGTAGAATCGCGATATATCTCGTTGTACGCCGGCGTGTCCATGATGCCACGCTGATAGAGCATGTGCAAGCGGTTGGATATCACCTTCACGTACACCGGTGGCAAACCTGGGATGCCATTACGGTAGTCGTCAACAAAGCGCTTCACCATCTTCGCCTCCACCGTATTGTCATAATTGTAGTACGGCTGGAAGGTTTCGAGCAGCGAATCTTCCTGTGCCTTAATCGTAGCATCGGTCTTATACACCGGGAAGTCGAACTTGGCGATGAACGAGCCGTACATCCACGGCTTACCCACGTCGTACTTATAACGCTGACGCTCATTATGTGGCAACGCCCACACTATCAGTGCCACCGTCACAACGACGAGCAGCACGCGCACGAGCAAGCTGCGCCACGAAAACTTTTTCCATTGATTATATCTATTCATAACTTTTAGGTGTTTTGTTCTTAGGAGGGTATGGCATCTTGCCATACCCACGCTGCCATCTTTGCATATTCACGCCCCAACAGTATCAGCCCATAGCATCTGCTGGGTGCGTGGGTATGGCAGGATGCCATACCCTCCTAAGGAGGTTCTTACAGGTTTCGAGTGCAATATTACAAAAAAAATCACAAAATACGAAATAATTGCACTACCTTTGCATCGAAAACAAAAAACAACAGAATAAATATGTCAGATAGAAAAGTGAGGGTGCGCTTCGCACCAAGTCCTACGGGAGCGCTGCATATCGGTGGCGTCCGCACAGCATTGTACAACTATCTCTTCGCACGTCAGCACGGCGGCGACCTCGTCTTCCGCATCGAGGACACCGACTCCAACCGCTTCGTACCGGGTGCAGAAGAGTACATCATCGAGTCGTTCCGTTGGCTCGGCATCAAGTTCGACGAGGGCGTGAGCTTCGGTGGCGAACACGGTCCGTACCGCCAGAGCGAGCGTCGCAGCATATATAAGAAATATGTAGACCAACTCTTAGCTGCCGACAAGGCTTACATCGCCTTCGACACGCCCGAGCAGCTCGAGGCTAAGCGTGCCGAGGTACAGAACTTCCAGTACGACGCACGCACACGCGGCGAGATGAACAACTCGCTCACACTGCCGAAAGAGGAAGTGGAGCGTCGCATCTCCGACGGCGAGCAGTACGTAGTACGCTTCAAGGTGGAGCCGGGCATCGACGTACACATCGACGACATGATCCGCGGACACGTCGTCATCAAGAGCGACATCCTCGACGACAAGGTGCTCTACAAGAGTGCCGACGAGCTGCCTACATACCACTTGGCTAACATCGTCGACGACCACCTCATGGAGATAACGCACGTAATACGTGGCGAGGAGTGGCTGCCCAGCGCACCGCTTCACGTGCTGCTCTACCGCGCATTCGGATGGGAGGACACCATGCCTACCTTCGCCCACCTGCCACTGCTGCTCAAGCCCGAGGGCAAGGGCAAGCTCTCTAAGCGCGACGGCGACCGTCTGGGCTTCCCCGTGTTCCCGCTCGAATGGCACGACCCGAAGACGGGCGACGTTTCTTCGGGCTATCGCGAGAGCGGATACTTCCCCGAAGCCGTTGTCAACTTCCTCGCGCTGCTGGGCTGGAACCCTGGCACAGAGCAGGAGCTCTTCACGCTTGACGAGCTTGTGCAGGCGTTCGACATCCACAAGTGCTCTAAGGCTGGCGCACGCTTCGACTATCAGAAGGGCATCTGGTTCAACCACGAGTACATGCTGAAGAAGCCGAACGAGGAGGTTGCCAACCTCTTCGCCCCCATCGTAGCCAACAACGGTGTTGACGAGACGATGGAGCGCATCACCCAGGTGGTGGCAATGATGAAGGACCGCGTCAACTTCGTGAAGGAGCTGTGGCCTCTCTGCTCGTTCTTCTTCATCGCTCCGACGGAGTACGACGAGAAGACCGTGAAGAAGCGTTGGAAGGCAGACTCAGCCAAGGTGATGGGCGAGTTAGCTGACGTGCTCGAGGGCATCGACGACTTCTCGGTAGAGGGTCAGGAGCCGGTAGTGATGAAGTGGGTTGAGGAGAAGGGCTATAAGCTCGGCGACGTGATGAACGCCTTCCGCCTCACACTCGTAGGCATCGGCAAGGGTCCGGGCATGTTCGACATCTCGGCGTTCCTCGGCAAAGAGGAAACCCTCAAGCGTCTGCGCAAGGCCATCGAGGTGCTCGGCTAACATAGGAGGGTATGGCATCCCTGCCATACCCACGCACCCACTGAGATAATCTCCCACAGAATTCGCGGAACACACAGAACCTTCTGCTGAGAAATTCTCCCACAGATTTCACAGATTTACACAGAGACTTTTAGTAAGAAGGTTCTGTGTGCTCTGCGTATTCTGTGGGAGTTTTTATATACTAACTTAGAGTGTGAAATCTGTGGGAAACAACCAGCGCACCAACCAAGCAATAAGCACACCCACCAGGGGGTGCAGCGGTCTCCGCTGCACCGACCAAACAGTCAATACAAAACAACTAAAGCGGAGGCATTAACCTTCGCTTTAGTTTTATTTTCACCATCCGCACCGACTGACGCAGACATCCGCACCGACCGACGCGGATGCTCGCAACGACCGATGCGACATCAGAAGACGTAACCTACGCCTGCCGAAAAATAGTAATTCGTATCATCAAAATCGGTAACACAGCTTATTCCGACATTAGCAGACATATACTTCTTTACACGGAATATAGCACCCAAATCAAATGCCATTGCATCGTTATTCCATGAATATTCATTAGTTATACTAACTTCGTCACCACTACTGGGATCTTTTAGGCTATAATATTCCTTATTTCTTCCATTACTCTTACCATATCCAACACCAGCATAAGCATGCATAAACGAAAATACACGCTTCGTGGCACCAATCGTCACAGTAGGCACAGCTGATTCCGAAGCAAAAGAACTATTGGGAATCCACAACAACTTAGTATAACCACCCCAGTTCTTACCGAGGAAACCGCCCATAAGACCTAAAGAATAAGTCGTATTAGGTACATTCGTATTGTAAGCATAACGTTCCACAGTTACAACTCCAGCAACAACATTCAAAAACCAATCCATTTCATACTTTGGCGACAGGCGGAACACCATATCTCCATCCTGCACCTCCAACGTCTTTTTGCGCATACCTGCATATCTTGCTGTTGCGGTGTTCAGCCAACGCGACACCTCAAGGCTGAATGTTCCGTCAGCATCAACCGTTGTGCTCTCCGCGCCGTTAGTAGCCTCAACCGTTGCACCGGGCAACGGATTGCCATTCTTATCAACAACCGCACCCTTTATGATGCGTGTACTATGTGCCATTGCTGCCGTCGAAGTCAATACGAGGGCAAGCATAAAGAAAACCTTTCTCATAGTTGTTTTTGTTTTTGATTGGTTATATTAGTATCTCGTTTTAACAAAACAGAAATGATATACACTTATACAAGTTGCTTATCTAAATCGACACAACGTTAGAAAACATAACCCACGCCTGCCGAAAAATAGAAGTTATTATAAGGAAAATTAGTAACATAGCTTATTCCGACATTTGCTGAAATATGATTCTTCACACGGAATATAGCACCCAAATCAAATGCCATTCCAGTATATCTATAATTTTCAAAACGATAGGGGTAACTATAGCCATCATTACTATAATATGAATCGACCTGATTCACAACACCACATCCAACACCAGCATAAGCATACATAAACGAAAACACACGCTTCGTTGCACCAATCGTTACTGTTGGCACGGCTGGTTCTTCTATAACAGACGCATTGAGTGACCATAATAGTTTAGCATAGCCGCCCCAATTACTAAGAAAGCCACCCATCAAACCAATAGTAAAAGTGGCATTTGGTCGCATATCATACTCATCATCCGTTCTATCCAACGTTACACCTCCAGCAACAACATTCAAAAACCAATTCTTATCAGACTTAGGCGACAGGCGGAACACCATATCCCCATCCTGCACCTTCAACGTTTTTTTGCGCATACCTGCATATCTTGCTGTTGCGGTATTCAGCCAACGCGACACCTCAAGACTGAATGTTCCGTCCGCATCAACCGTTGTGCTCTCCGCGCCGTTAGTAGCCTCAACCGTTGCACCGGGCAACGGATTACCATCCTTATCAACAACCGCACCCTTAATGATGCGTGTACTCTGTGCCATTGCTGCCGTCGAAGCCAATACGAGGGCAAGCATAAAGAAAACCTTTTTCATAGTTATTTTTGTTTTTGATTGGTTATTAAAATCATTTAGTACTCTAATTAAATATCTACTTCATAGCGTCGACAAACACGAAGCTAACCTTGATGCGACGATACTCGCCACCCTTGCCGTCGGCAACGACTATATTGTAACGTGGCTCAACCTGCATAGCAGAGAGCGATGTCATGTTCGCTTTGAGGTAAGCGCCAACTGCCTGCGCACGCATAAAGGCGAGCTGCTCGTTGGTGCGTATGCCGCTTGCCTTGGTGACGGTGATATTGCTGAGGTTGGCATCAAGCCAATAGGGTTCTTTTGTAAACTCGCCATAGCGTCCATCGTAAGCAATGGTGCCAACAACAGGTATAGCGTCAGCCGAGCCAGTGATGCTTACTACCAACTTCTTTCCGGGCACTATATATTGTGCAAAATCTCCGCTGAACGCCTTTGTGATAATATCGAGCGTAGACTTCGCGGCATTCGACTCTTCTATGCGATACTTTCCAGGTGCGAAATCCTCACGTGCGGAGTACTGCGCCGAAACCGAATAGTCGAACTCCACGCAATAGTTGTTGATACGTTCGCCAGCAGCGTTGACATCCGACACGACACGAGTGTTAACATTAATATTGGTATGGTCGGAGATGAGCTGTTTGTTCTTTGCTTCTTCTACGACATCCTTCTTGATGCGCTGCAATACAATATCCTCACGATTAGCCTGCTGTATGAGTTCGAGCGACACGAAGTTGTCGTCGGTAGCAAGGAAGTCGAGCGACTGCTGTTCGAGGTTGTCGAAGACGTACTCCTTACCTGTGGCTTTGTTGCGCACCTTAGCGAATATAACCTCGAAAGAATCGTTCTTGGTGATGCCGTACTGCACATCGCAGAACTCTAAATTGCCGGCATCGGCGAAGTCGGGGAGTTCGTTCTGTGGCACATCAATGTACACCGACTGCATATTATCGAGCTTGAGCTCAAGGCTTTGGCTTACGGTATTGTATCTGCCCAAGGAGACTGTAGTGTGCGAGATAATATCACCAGCCAAGCTCGTAGATATCTCGTTGGCAAAGACACGCTTCTGCCGTTTCTTTGTCTCTTCGTTCACACGCTCGTTATACTGCTCGTCGGTCTCGTCCGCTCCACGCTTGCACCACTCCATCATACGCGCATTCAGTTCGTCGCGCATTAGTCGAGTGTAGTTTGGTTTCAAGCCTTTCAGTATCTTATAACACAACGCCTTGTCAGTATTATACGATAGATACACCTGATGCTTAGCATCGTTCACGAACTTCACTGTGGACACCTTGCCACGCGGTTCAACGATGGTGCCACGATCGGATGGATCATAAATGTTGCAGAACACAATGGTGTTGTCTCGACACGCCACGCACATATACTTGCCATCGGGATGAAACGAGAAAGAAGTAGCATCGTCGACATCTGCAATCGTCGTTTCTAACTTAAAATCAAAAGTATTGTATATGCTTATAGTGTTGCCGGAAAGAATGCCGATAGAGGAGGCATCACTTGAGAACGCCACAGCCTTAACAGCGTCTGTGACAGGAATACGTGTGCGTATTGTCTTTTGTTCCTGATTGATAATCGCCACTTCGTTGTTACCAATCGCAGCCACGAAATAACCATTACTGCTTGACACCATGTCCGATGGTACAAAGCCGAGAGCCATTTCACCCATAACCGTATAGCCCTGCGTATCATAATAACGCACCAGACCGTCGGCATCAGCCACAAGCAAGAGTCTGCTGTCAGCAGAATAGCAGATAGCACGGGCGTTAAATTCTTTATCGAATGTGTAAAGACGCTTACGCTGAACATTAATATCGTAAATATTCAACGACCATAAATCGTCGTTGCTACTCAGCAAGGCATACGATGCACCTGCAGGATTTACCTTCAGACTCACCACCTTACTTGAAGCCGTAGCAAGCTCAAAACCTTTTAGATTGTATGCCGTCTTTCCGTTACTATAATATGTAGAGAATAGATAGTTATCCATTTTCTGCGGAGTGACGGACTGACGATAGTTAAGGTTCTTGCTCACCTCAACAACATTCTGCGCATGACTGCCTGCGCATGTCAGCAAGGCTGCAAAAAGAATTGAAAAGTTGTATTTAGCCATATCGTTTAAGTGTTATGTTCCATAAGGAATTTACGGTTTTACAACAGCGACCACTATCTTCTCCACAAACATATCCTTATCGCGACGCCTATTGCGCGACAACCACTTCTGGAAAGAAGCATAGTCGGTGGAGGGTGGCAACTGTCGACAGTCGATGTCTGCCGTTTTATGGTCGTTGGCACGGGTGAACTGGTTGGGCGAGAAGATGATGTAGAACTGGTTGAAGTCGTGGTCCGACTCGCAACCTAACAACAGTTCTATCATACTGTCTTTCACAAACGGCTCAGCATCTGGCTCTGAAAAGAACGTGTACGTCGTGTCGGCTTTTATGAAGTAGGCACCGTCCGACTGTGCGGGATACGGCAGCAGACGCTGCGTGGTCATGCTGTTGTTATGGTCGACAAGATACAAGGCGAGGTAGCCGTCAACCGGCGAACTGAAGTTGAAGTACAACTGGTCGCCGTCGTAAAACGTACTGTTGCGCATACGGTTGAGCTTGGGGTCGGTGCCGTTATACATGAACGTGTAGTGCACATCGGGCGGTGTCGACACTATCTCGCGTATCCTTCCCTTCAGCTTCACATCGTAAACAACCATTCCGCCCTCGCGACGTGCGGGCTGCCATATCGTGTCGCCGATGGTTTCAAGCCACTCGCCACGCACGTCCATCTCGCCATACGAGAAGAAGTCATCGGAGCTGGTGCTGTTGTTCTCACGCATGTAGTTATGGCTCTCGCTGGTCACGATAGTGCCAAACTCGCGCGCAATAGCGTTGATTTGGGCATGGCGCACCGCCTCGTATTCTGCTTCTATGGGCGACATGTTTAGCGGAGCCTCGTAGGTGGCAGTGGCTGTAACAACCGCGGTGCGTTGCGCATAGATGTAGCAACAACATAGCACAGAGAAACCCAATAACAACAAACGTTTCATAGATAGCATATTTTTATTTGTCTTTGAATAAGATAGGCGGCGCTTCGGCATAATATTCAAGCGAGCTTGATATTCTGCTCTCAACTTGCACTATCTTTGTGTTTACTTAACCAATGTCATCGTCTTCCAAGCGTCGCCCAGCGTGGCAGGGAACTGTATGCGTGGCGTTTGCACCTTGTTGTTCTTGTCGAGGGCTATGTTCGACACCTGCTGGCTTATCTTCTCCGAAAGGTCGAGGAAGTTGATGTTGCCGCGCGTCTCCTTAAGGTTCTTCAACAGAAAATAGGTGAAATAGCCATGATGCTGCTCGGCATATTGCATGGCAGTCTGGTCGCCCGAGGCTGCACTGAACACGATTGTCTTCTTCTTTGTGGGTGCATCCTTTGGCTTTACATACACATAACGCTCCTTGAAAAGCATGTCGCCCCTACCCGTTCCGCCACTGAAACAAGCGTCGAGGAAGACCACCGCACGTTTTATCGGCATAGCGTCGAGCTGGGCATACAGATTGCTGAGCTGATAGCAGAACTCAAAGTCGGTGCCCGAAGCGTCGCACGGCAGCAGATACGCCTCGTTGGTAGACACATCAGGTATGCCATGACCGGCATAATAGACCAGCACTTCGAGCTTATCGGGATTGAGATTTGCCTTCTTCGTGAGGTAGTTGATCTGTTCCTTCATCTGCGAGAACGTTGCATTCTTACGCACACGTATATTGTCCTCTGGCACGCCCAACACCTTGTTACAATAGTTGGCGAACGAAGTAGCATCGTTGATGGCGTAGTCTACATTAGAGAAGTTGTCGTACTCCTCGTTGCCAAACACCACGGCGTAGGTATTCGTATTGTTACGATTGCTTACTGGCACGTCTATGTCTATGTCCGACACAAACACGTCCTCCACCTCGGCAGTCTCCACGCGACTCACCTCGGTAGTCGGCTTGAAATAGGTCTCTAACACGGGCACGGCTCCTTTCTGCACCGTCGTGCTCTTCATGGCGGCGAGGGTGGAGTTGGCTTGCTGGAGTCTATTGTTGTCGCCAAGCATACTGTAGCAATAAGCACGCGCCTTGGCGATATTGGCGGCATAGGGGTTAGCCTCAAGCAGGTCTTCCAGAATTGGTGCTGCTGCCACGAAATACTTGCGCGCAGCTAAACGGAGCTCATCGCCTGCGCCCTTTTTGCCTACTGCTGACGCTTTCTTCACAAGCACCACACCTGCATTATAATTGCAGAACGCCAAACCACATGCCACGTCTATGTCATTAGGATGCGTAGCGTAGAGGCGTGCATAAGCCTTCGCAGCATCCTCATACTTATGCTGACGCTGATACAGACGTGCCTGGTTGAGCCATAGGGTCTCATCATTAGGACGCACACGGAAGGCTTTGTCAAGAAAACGCTGAAGATTGGTGTCGTCCTTCATAATGCCTGCCGACTGCAAGCCTGTAGCTATCAGCGTCCAGTCGTCTGGATTCTCAGCCAAAGCCTTCTGGGCTATATACATGGCGTCGGTGTAATTCTTCAAAGAATAGCACGAAAAAGCAAGATTTACGAAAGCCTCCTTGCGGTGTTGTGTGTCTGGCGTAGAGAGGTATGCACGGTAATAAGAAATGGCATCGCGATAGTTTTTCTGATTGAAAAGCTTCGTAGCAACAAAAATTGTTATCAACGGATAGTTCTCGCGATTAGTGATGTTCTCATTTGAGAATGCGTAAATGAGCGACAAGTCGACGTATGCCTGAGCAAACCTCACCGTCTCTGCTTGGTTGTTGCGCCCAGCATAGAAATAAACTGCATCCTCAAGACATGGGTAAAGGTTCAACAGCATCTTTTTGCAAGAGGCAAAATGCGATGATGTTGAGTCGATACTATTTATAAAGGTCTCACACTGTTTGTAAGCGGAATACAAGGCTTCGTACGACGCCACGCTCTCACCCTGCTGCTCACGCAAACGACGGAAGTCGTCATACGCCGACGTTACCGATTTGTTATCACCTAAAATCGGGGGGGTAATTTTGCGAATGTCCTTTCGGCAAACAATAGAAGCAATAGCATTACAAGGTATCTACTCATAGCTTAGTTTTATTAATTTGTTGTTTTGTCTGCAAATATAGCAATAAAAATCATAACCAACAACAAATCTACAATAAATAATGGTGTGTCCTTCAAAAACGCTTGAAGAACACACCGTTATCTCTATATTATCAAAGTCATGCTGCTGTTTCAGCGCAGCTGCCCGATGGTATTACGCACGCGCTCTGCCGAGGTGTACATCAGCGTGCCCTCATCGGCATCCTTCGCGCCCATATACACGTCGGGGTTCATATACTCCATGCGGCTCTTCACAGGCACACGCGCCGAGAAGTGGAACTCACAAACGCCCGTGGCATCGGCAATATGCTTGATGTTCGTCTCCGTAACACCGCAGCCAGCGAGGATAATGATGCGGGCGGCTGCCAATGCATTCAGTTCCTTCAGCAGTGGCACACCTTCGAGTGCTGTGGGCTGCTGACCCGAGGTAAGGACGCGGTCTACGCCAAGCTCGATGAGCTGCGCGAGTGCACGACGTGGGTCGTTGCAACGGTCGAAGGCACGGTGAAAGGTGACGGACATGCCCTGAGCAGCCTCCACCAGCAGGCGGTTGGCTTCCATATCGAGCGTTCCGTCGGCACACAGACAGCCTATCACCACACCATCGACACCCAACGCCTTACACATCTTTATATCCTCCACCATGCGCTCCACCTCAAGCGGAGTGTAGAGGAAATCGCCGCCACGCGGACGGATGATGACATGCAGGCGCGTAGTGGTGAGCACGCGACGCGCTACCTTTATCTCGCCATACGACGGCGTGGTGCCGCCCTCGGGGATGCCGGCACACAGTTCAACACGGTCGGCACCGCCTTCCTGCGCTGCCAGACAGCTCTCTACGCCGTTGGCGCAGACTTCAAATCTATATTTCTCTTTCATAATTATCTAGCTTGGTTGGTGCAGCAGAGACTGCTGCACCCCCTTAGGAGGGTATGGCATCCCTGCCATACCCA
>OIYR01000283.1_pt1 | contig 29388 bp, 23 predicted proteins | sample 1588221 | NCBI WGS metagenome assembly OIYR01 (sample SAMN03283292) | human gut metagenome | biome: human-associated habitat; material: feces | host: Homo sapiens | place: Peru | collected 2012
TGCGTAAACTTCGCAGCTCTCTTGGAATGTTCTGTACTCATAGTCCTGCAGCTAAAATTTGAACAACATGGATAAACTTGATCGGCATATTCTCCTTCTTGGCAATACCCGCCATGTGCATCAGACAGGAAGAATCCGGTCCGGTGACATATTCGGCACCCGTAGCCATGTGGCGCTTGATCTTATCCTCTCCCATACGGGTAGAAACGGCAGGCTCCTCGATAGAGAACATACCGCCGAATCCACAGCACTCATCCTTGCGTTCCGGCTCGTGGATGGTAATGCCTTCCACCATATTCAACAGGTCGATAATCTTGTTGAATGGCTTGATGTGTCGCTCAGATGGAGACGACAAGCCCAGTTCCCGCACACCATGGCAACTGTTGTGCACACTCACCACGTGCGGGAATTTGCCCGGCACATGATCCACCTTCAGCACATCGTGAAGGAACTCCACAACATCCATGATCTTCTTGGATGAAATACACTCGTGCTTACCCTCCAGAATCTTAGGGTAATACACCTTAACATAAGCGGCACATGAAGCTGAAGGAGCTACGATGTAATCGTAATCCTTGAACAGCTCATCAAATGTCTCTATGACCTTCTCCGACTTATCCTGAAAACCTGCGTTAGCCATCGGCTGACCGCAGCAAGTCTGCTTTTCGGGATAACCGACATCCAGTCCGTAGTGCTTTAGTAACTTGTATGTAGCCACACCCGCTTCAGGGTATAAAGCATCCACATAACAAGGGACGAATAATCCGACTTTCATTGTTTTATATACTCTTGTTAGCTATTGTTTTATTATTATCGAAACATTCTGCTACATTTTCTGTAGGCGCTGCAAAAGTAACAAAAAAATAGCAGAAATGAGACAATCCCGAAAGGATTTTTAAATAATTGATGTTATTTAACTGTAAAGAATGGCAGAAAATTTGGATGATTCAGATATTTAACGTATCTTTGCTGCCAGAAATAGTGTATCTTCCGTAGTAATCTGACTAAGAAACTAAATAGATACTAAACAAGACATTTTCAGAAGAGACTTTTTATTATTAAGAATAAACTTATAGTTAAATAACATGATGAAGAAACAGCTTAAGAAAGTCCTCGTTCTGGGTTCCGGTGCTTTGAAGATCGGCCAGGCAGGTGAGTTTGACTATTCCGGTTCGCAGGCTCTCAAGGCGCTGCGCGAGGAGGGTATTAGTTCCGTCCTTATCAATCCTAATGTTGCTACAATTCAGACGAGTGAAGGTATTGCTGACAAGGTTTATTTCTTGCCGGTGACACCTTTTTTTGTAACTGAAATTATCAAGAAGGAGCGCCCAGACGGCATTATGCTGGCTTGGGGTGGACAGACGGGTTTGAACGTGGGTACAGAGCTTTACCTCAGCGGCGTGCTCAAGGAGTATGGTGTGGATGTATTGGGTACCTCGGTAGAGGCTATCATGAACACTGAAGACCGCGACCTCTTCGTGAAGGAGCTTAACAAGGTTGACCTCAAGGTTCCAGTAAGCCACGCTTGCGAGAACATGGAGGAGGCTGTGGCTGCGGCACGCAACATCGGCTACCCTATCATGATCCGTTCTGCCTATGCGCTGGGTGGTCTCGGTTCTGGTGTCTGCAAGACCGAAGAGGAGTTTAAGGAGATTGCTGAATCTGCCTTCACTTTCGCACCTCAGGTGCTCGTTGAGGAGAGCTTGAAGGGATGGAAGGAGATTGAGTTTGAGTGCATCCGTGATGCCAACGACCGCTGCTTCACCGTTGCCTCTATGGAAAACTTCGACCCACTCGGAATCCACACAGGTGAATCTATCGTTGTGGCTCCTACCTGTTCTCTTACCGACGAGCAGGTGAAGATGTTGCAGGACATCGCCGTGAAGTGCGTGCGTCACCTCAACATCGTGGGTGAGTGCAACATCCAGTATGCTTTCAATGCTGAGACCAACGACTACCGTATCATCGAGATCAATGCTCGCTTGAGCCGTTCTTCTGCCCTCGCTTCTAAGGCTACAGGTTATCCGCTCGCTTTCGTTGCAGCCAAGATTGCCCTCGGTTACACACTCGACCAGATTGGTGAGATGGGTACTCCTAACTCAGCTTATGTAGCTCCATCACTCGACTATATGATCTGTAAGATTCCTCGTTGGGACCTTACCAAGTTTGCCGGTGTAAGCCGCAAGATTGGTTCTTCCATGAAGTCTGTAGGCGAAATCATGTCTATCGGCCGTTCTTTCGAGGAGATGCTCCAAAAGGGTCTCCGTATGATTGGTCAGGGAATGCACGGTTTCGTAGGCAACGACCACACCAAGTTCGACAACCTGGATGAGGAGCTTTCCAACCCTACCGACCTCCGTATCTTCGCCATCGCCCAGGCATTGGAGGAAGGTTACACCATCGAGCGCATCGAGGAGCTGACCAAGATTGACCCTTGGTTCATCGAGCGCATGAAGAATATCGTAGATTACAAGCACAAGCTTTCTGAATATAATACTTTGGAGGAGATTCCAGCCGAGGTATTGCGCGAGGCTAAGGTATTGGGCTTCTCTGACTTCCAGATTGGCCGCTTCGTATTGAAGACTCAGAACACCAATATGGAGAAGGAGGTGCTCGCAGTTCGTGCCCTGCGCAAGAAGCTGAACATTCTGCCAGCCGTAAAGCGCATCCCTACTGTGGCTAGCGAGCATCCTGACCTCACCAACTATCTCTATATGACTTATGCCGTAGAGGGTTACGACATCAACTACTACAAGAACGAGAAGTCTGTCATCGTTCTCGGTTCGGGTGCTTACCGCATCGGTTCTTCTGTAGAGTTCGACTGGTGTTCAGTAAACGCTATCAACACAGCACGCAAGTTGGGTTACAAGTCAATCATGATCAACTACAACCCAGAGACCGTATCTACCGACTACGATATGTGCGACCGTCTCTACTTCGATGAGCTTTCATTCGAGCGTGTACTCGATGTCATCGACCTGGAGTCACCACGTGGTGTGATTGTTTCTGTAGGTGGTCAGATTCCAAACAACCTGGCTATGAAGCTCCATCGCCAGTCTGTGCCAATCCTGGGTACATCTCCTGTCAACATCGACCGTGCCGAGAACCGTGGTAAGTTCTCTGCCATGCTCGATAAGCTGGGCATCGACCAGCCTAAGTGGAGCGCCCTCACATCAATGGAGGATGTTCAGAAGTTCATCGACGAGGTAGGCTATCCTGTTCTCGTTCGTCCATCTTACGTTCTTTCCGGTGCAGCCATGAACGTTTGCCACGATGATGATGAGTTGCGTCGCTTCCTGGAGGCAGCTTCTGAGGTTTCCAAGGAGTACCCAGTGGTTATCTCTCAGTTTATGACCGAGACCAACGAGATTGAGTTCGACGGTGTGGCTCAGAACGGTGAGATTGTAGAGTATGGTATTTCAGAGCACGTAGAGTATGCAGGTGTTCACTCTGGTGACGCAACCATGACCTTCCCTGCCCAGCAGATTTCCTTCGCTACAGCCCGTCAGATCAAGAAGATTTCTCGTGCCATTGCCAAGGAGCTCAACATCTCGGGTCCTTTCAATATCCAGTATCTGGCTAAGGGTCGCGATGTGAAGGTGATCGAGTGTAACCTCCGTGCATCCCGTTCATTCCCATTCGTGAGCAAGGTGTTGAAGCGTAACTTCATCGAGACGGCTACCCGCATCATGCTCGATGCTCCATATCAGAAGCCAGACAAGTCTGCCTTCGATATCGACCGCATGGGTGTGAAGGCATCACAGTTCTCATTTGCCCGTTTGCAGAACGCCGACCCTGTTTTGGGTGTAGATATGAGTTCTACCGGTGAGGTAGGCTGTATGGGTGATACTTTCGAGGAGGCATTGCTCAACTCATTGATTGCCACCGGCTACAAGATTCCTTCAAAGGATAAGGGCATCATGCTTTCAAGCGGTGGTGCGAAGGAGAAGGCTTCTCTGCTCGATGCTGCCCAGGCGCTGGTGAAGAACGGTTACACCATCTACGCTACAGCAGGTACAGCGAAGTTCCTGAACGAGAACAACGTGAAGGCTACAGCCGTAGGATGGCCTGATGAGGAGCACAAGGATATCCCTAACGTGATGCAGATGATTGCCGACCACAAGTTCGACCTCATCGTCAATATTCCTAAGAATCACACCAAGCGTGAGTTGACCAATGGTTACAGAATCCGTCGTGGCGCCATCGACCACAACATTCCTCTGATCACCAATGCCCGCCTGGCTTCCGCCTTCATCGAGGCATTCTGCACATTGAGTCAGGACCAGCTTCAGATCAAGAGCTGGCAGGAGTACGAGTAATCTCACGCAGATTTATACGAACACGCCCTGAAAGGGCAGAAGCTCCTAGCCCAGGGCAGCGCCCTGGGTTAGATAACAATCAGTAAGGTCGCCCTGAAAGGGCAAAAGCTTTGAATGCAAGAAGCTTTTGCTCTTTCAGGGCGACCTATTTTATTCTCTGCCATGAGAAAAAGAAGCAGAAATGATGGCTATCTCATTATTTTATTGTACCTTTGCAAACAGAAATAAGAATAAAGAATGATAGTTTGTATAGCAGAGAAACCTAGCGTGGCTAAGGACATCGCCCGAATCATCGGAGCTACCACGGCACGCGACGGTTATATGGAAGGTAATGGTTACCAAGTAACATGGACCTTCGGCCACCTTTGTGAGCTGAAGGAACCGGATGATTATACTCCGATGTGGAAACATTGGAGCCTTTCGGCGTTGCCGATGATTCCACAGCGCTTCGGCATCAAGCTCATCAACGATGAAGGCATCAAGAAGCAGTTTGCCACCATCGAAAAACTGATGCAGGCTGCAGACAGCATCATCAACTGCGGTGACGCCGGACAGGAAGGAGAGCTCATCCAGAGATGGGTGATGCAGAAGGCGCAGGCGAAATGCCCCGTCAAGAGACTGTGGATTTCATCCATGACCGATGAAGCCATCAAGCAGGGTTTCCAGGAACTGAAAGACCAGGGGGAATATCAGTCGCTCTATCTTGCCGGACTTTCCCGTGCCATCGGCGACTGGATTCTCGGCATGAACGCCACCCGACTTTATACATTGAAATATGGTCAGAACCGACAGGTGCTCAGCATCGGTAGAGTGCAGACCCCTACCCTTGCCCTCATCGTAAACCGCCAGAAAGAAATCGACAACTTCGTTTCCGAACCTTACTGGGTACTCGCCACCATCTATCGCGACACCCAATTTACGGCTACCAGCGGCAAGTTTACCAGCAAGGAGGAAGGCGAGAAGGCTTTCAGTACCATCGCCGGCAAACCCTTCACCGTTACCGACGTAAGCAAGAAGAAGGGAAACGAGGCACCCCCTCATCTCTACGACCTCACCTCACTGCAGGTGGATTGCAACAAGAAGTTTGCCTACTCAGCCGATATTACGCTGAAGCTCATCCAGAGTCTCTACGAGAAGAAATATACCACGTATCCTCGTGTAGATACCCAGTTTCTCACAGACGACATCTATCCGAAATGTCCGCAGATTCTGAATGGTGTGAGCCAGGCAAAGATAGCCAGTCAGCAGAAATACCTCCCGCTCATCCAGCAGCTCGCAGCCACCGACAAGAAGTTGCCGAAGAGCAAGAAGGTATTCGACAACAGCAAGGTGACCGACCACCACGCCATCATCCCAACCGGAGTTCCGCCAACCGGACTCACCGATATGGAGGCAAACGTGTATGATCTCATCGCCAAGCGCTTCATCAGCGTGTTCTATCCGGATTGTAAATTCTCTACCACCACCGTATTGGGCGAGGTTATCAACGAGGACGGACCCAAACCGGAAAAGATAGAGTTCAAGGTGAGCGGTAAGGAGATTCTGGAACCGGGCTGGCGAGTGGTCTATGCCAAGGATGCGAAGAATGCCGATGACGACGATGCAGATAATGCCAACGGAAATGATGGTGGAAATGCAGGCGACGGAAACGGAAACGGTGCCAAGAAGGAAGTGGTAGAAGAAAGAACCCTCCCTTCTTTCGTGAAAGGCGAATCGGGAGATCATCAGCCTACCCTGACAGAGAAATGGACCACGCCGCCTAAGTATTACACCGAGGCAACCCTGCTCCGTGCGATGGAGACAGCGGGTAAATTCGTGGAAGACGAGGAACTTCGTGCAGCCTTGAAGGAGAACGGCATCGGTCGTCCATCATCCCGTGCCGGCATCATCGAAACTCTCTTCAAGCGCCACTACATCCGCCGCCAGCGCAAGAACCTGAAGGCAACCCCTACAGGTATCGAACTCATCGACACCATCCACGAGGAACTCCTGAAGAGCTGTGAGCTGACCGGTATCTGGGAGAAAAAGCTCCGAGACATCGAGCACAAGACCTACGACCCAGGACAATTCATCAATGAGCTGAAGGAGCAAATCAACCAGATCGTGAACGATGTGCTTGCCGACAACAGCAGTCGCATCACCACCACGACCGAGGAAGACTTGAAAAAGAAAGAGCCTAAGAAGAAAAAGACTGCTCCAAAGCCTAAAAAGCTTCCTGCCGATGACAGTATTATCGGAAAGGTTTGCCCTGTTTGCGGACAAGGTACCATCATCAAGGGAAAGACGGCATACGGTTGCAGCAACTGGAAGGGAGGCTGCAAGTTCAGACTGCCATTCGCAGAATGATCAGAATAAAGACTATACTTATCGCTTAGTTACACCTTTATTATATATATAGGGATTACACCTTATTATATATAAGGGACCAACAACTGAAAATAATTTCAAGGAAGCACAGATATCATTGGGTCATGGTCATTTCTGGTCAAAATCAAATATCGATTCTTTGACAGCCGAAAGGTATTCGCAACATAATTGTAATGCAATTACAACATGATTTAACAATTGTAATTTTTACAACCATATTTTTTTAGTAACTTTGCACCCGCAAAAAGGAAAAGTAAAGGTATTAGATTTATTTAAAAAGGATAACAATTACATAAAAAATTTACATTTATGATAAAAAAAACTTATATTAAACCTCTCTTGAAGAGTTTTCTCATTGAGCCTATGGATTTTCTTGCTGCAAGTCCTGGGTCTGTACCAAGCACCCCTGCAAAAGGTTCTATCAGCTTCAGCGATGAAGTGACAAGTGGTGATAATGATGAAAACAGTCCTTGGGGAACGGTTGATTACATTCGTTAAATCATGAATTAAAATGAGAGAAGTGATGAGAGAAATTTTGTATTCAGTTATGATGTTGGCTGTTGTTACTTTCACAGCATGCAGCAATGACGATATGAGTGAAACTCAAACACAGAAGGGCTTGACCCTCAGTGCTTCTGTTGAGAATTTAAGCACGCGTGCCTCCATGACAGATGAAAGCGGTACATGGAAGTTTGCATTTGAGACCAATGACCAGGTTTCTGTAAGCAACAGTAAGATAACAGAAGACTATACGTTCCAAAAAACTGGCGACCAGTTCACCTGTGCAAATGCCAAGGCTACTAACGAGGCTGCCGACTGGTATGCTTATTTTCCAAGCAACGATGTGGACCTGACCAGACAAGATGGCACATTGAATGGCGTAGCCAACAAATTGGCTGCTGCCGGAAAGACGACGCAAGCTACAACCGGCAAAGAGGGACTTGCGATAACATTGCATGCCCAGGTAGCCGTGCTACGCATTGTGGAAGCGGATAAGGAAGGTGCATTAGATATTAACGTGAAAAATACTGCTGATGGCAAATGGGTGACAGGTCTTTCTGCCCTGAAGAATCAGACTAAGTTTGACGTTAAGACAAGCGACAAAAAGACTACCCTGCTTTCCAAGGCGAAAGCCGAGGCTGGCGATTTCAACTATGTGGTTGTGCCTGCTGGTGTGGGAATTCAGGTATATAATGGCGATGTGCTCATCAGCCAAACAACGAACGGTCTTGCAGCAGGCAAGTACTACACCATTACTTCTGTGCCTACCAAAGGTCAAAGCTATGCCACTATTAATGGCGAAGACGTATTGGTGGGTTGGGTACAGTTGTGGCCAGGTGGTCCAAGAATTGCCACCCAGAACGTGGCTGAAACAATGACTTGGACAGAGGCTAAAAAGACCGGAAAGGAATTCGCATGGGGAGAGAACTGGCGCACTCCTAAGGCAGATGAAATTGCGAGGGACACTTTAGTAGATAAAGAAGCTACATTTGGAGGATTTTGTTATAACTGGTATGAAGGAAAAGCCGCAGAGGGTTCGCCTTCTATAAAGGTAGAACAGAAAGACGTCAATCATGTAGAGGATGATATCGTTACATTCACCGGCGTATATCCAGGATATACTAAGACCCAACTGACTCTATATAATAAGATAGATAAGGATGGTAATAGTAATTTTGATTTCTGGACTACTTCTGAATCTTCTGGCTATGGCTGCAAATTTGGTATCACGATTTATGAAAATATGATTTTAGCTTTTGGTATCGATCAAAGGCAAAAGAAAGACAATAAATTGCTGGTTCGTCCTGTACTTGTCAAGTAATTGATTTCCCCCAACCCTTGTCCATGTAAGCCTTTTCCTTGACAGGGGTTGGGCGTTTTTCTTTTAGGTGAAAGGCTCATCAATAGCTCATTTTAAGCTATTCAGCAGCAGTTCGTGTATTTTTTTAATGAAAAAACCACGTATTTTCAGTTTTTATTTGTAATTTCGCAGCAAATTTCTAAAACACATATTAATTTTTAACAACATGTTGCAAAAGTTATTCGGTTTTGACCCTGCTCAAAACAAACTGAAAACGGAGGTGGCTGCGGGTATCACCACCTTCCTCACCATGGCCTATATCCTGGCCGTTAATCCTAACATCTTCAGTCATCTCGCCGCTCAGGGCATGGATACACACGCTGTGTTCACTGCCACCGTACTGGCTGCCATTGTGGGTACACTCGTGATGGCGGTCTATGCCAAGAAACCTTTCGGACTGGCTCCTGGTATGGGTCTGAACGCTTTCTTCGTATTCACGGTCTGCCTCACTATGGGCTATCCCTGGCAGATGGCACTCACGGCTGTTCTCATCGAAGGTTTCATCTTCATCATCCTCTCCGCCACCGGTATCCGCTCGATGATGGTGGATGCTATTCCGGCTTCCCTGAAACGTGCCATCGGTGCTGGTATCGGTCTCTTCATCGCCTTCATCGGTCTGAAGAATGCAGGTATCGTGGCTGCCAATGAGGCTACTTTCGTCACCATCGGTAAGATCACCGAAGGCTCTGCACTGCTCGGCGTTATCGGCATCATCCTGACCAGCGTGCTCGTCATCAAGAAAGTGCCTGGCAACCTGCTCATCGGTATTCTCGCTACTACGATCATCGGCATTCCTATGGGCATCACGGAAATACACGGACTGGTAGATGTGCCACCTTCGGTTTCGCCTATCTTCTGCCAGTTTGATTTCTCCAACGTCTTCTCCATCGATATGGTGGTCATCGTCTTCACCTTCCTCTTCATCGATATGTTTGATACGATGGGCACGCTCGTGGGCGTCTGCACCAAAGCGGGCATGATGAAACCGGACGGAAGAATTCATGGACTCAACAAGGCGTTCATGGCGGATGCCGTGGCTACCGTGGCTGGTGCCTGCTTCGGAACAAGTACTACTACCACCTATGTGGAGAGTGCTTCAGGTGTTGCCCAGGGCGGTCGTACGGGTCTTACTGCCTTCATTACTGCCATGTGCTTCGTAGTGGCCCTGTTCTTCGCACCACTGTTCCTGTCAGTTCCTTCTGCAGCAACTACTCCAGTGCTCGTCATCGTGGGTCTGTATATGATGTCGCCTATCAAGGACATCGACCTGAACGACTACGCTGAGTCTATCCCTGCTTTCATCACCATCATCATGATGCCGCTCACCTACAGTATTTCTGATGGTATTCTCTGCGGTATGATCAGCTATGTGGCCATCAACGCCTGCTGCGGAAACATCAAGAAGCTGAGCATCACCATGTGGGTATTGGCTATCCTCTTCGTGCTGAAATATATCTTCATCTAAACAGAGATTATTTTCGTGAAATATAAATTAAAACAGACCTTACTTTTTAAAATGGGCTCAATGATAATATAATAGCCAACTTTTCGTTATTATATTATCATTGGGTTTTTACGTGGAAAGACGAATACGCCAAGTATTCTTTTCCAAAGCAATTATACCAACAAAGAAATGAAGCAAAACAAGTTTTTCATATATTTCACCATCCTGTTCTGCCTTCTATTGGCAAGCTGTGGCATCGACAAGAACCTGAAGAAAGGTGAGAAGTTCCTGGCTTTGGGCGAATACTACGATGCTGCCGAACAATTCAAGCAAGCTTACTCGAAGACACCCACCAAGGAACGTGACAAGCGAGGTGAACGTGCCTTGAAGATGGCGCATTGCTATGAGAAAATCAATGCCACGCCGAAGGCAATAGCCGCCTATCGCAATGCCATCCGATACAATCAGGCTACCATCCAAGACCGATTGGCATACGCCCGTCAACTCTTGAAGAATGGCGACTATAAGTTGGCTGCCCAGGAGTTTCGTATCGTCTTGGACTCCCTGCCCAATGATGTCTTGGCACAAAATGGTTTGAAGTCTGCCCTCAAAGCTCCCGAATGGAAGAAGCAAGGCAGCCGATACACCGTCAAGCGAATGGACGTCTTCAACTCCAGAAGAGATGACTACTCCCCCGTTCTCTTCGGCGATGACTACGACCAACTCTATTTCAGCTCCACCCGAAACGAGGCAGCAGGTGACGAACTGAGTGGTATCACAGGCACCAAGGCTGGCGACATCTTCCTCTCAGAGAAGGATGACAAGGGAAAATGGAGCAAACCAGAGGCAATAGGCACAGGACTCAACACGGAATATGACGAGGGAGCGTGCTGCTTCACACCGGATGGCAGGGATATGTATCTCACCCAGTGTGTCACCGCCCCTTCCTCTCCTCGCTACGCCAAAATCGTGACATCCCCTCGTTCGGATGCCGCTTGGGGAAAGACCAACAAGCTAGAAATCACCAAAGATACCCTCAGCAGTTATGCTCACCCAGCCATCTCTCCCGATGGCGAGTGGCTCTACTTCGTCTCCGATATGCCAGGCGGCATGGGAGGACTGGACATCTGGCGAGTACGCATCACTGCAGCAGGACTGGGTGGCGTGGAAAACCTAGGCGAACCGATCAACACGCCAGGCGACGAAATGTTTCCTACCTTCCGCCCGAATGGCGACCTCTACTTCAGCAGCAACGGGCATGTAGGCATGGGCGGTCTAGACATCTACATCGCCAAAGTGGATGCCAAGACCAAGAAATACAAGCTTTTCCATCCGGGCTATCCTCTCAACTCCGAGGCGGATGACTTCGGTATGACTTTCGAGGGACCACACAACAGAGGTTACTTCTCTTCCAACCGCAAGGACGGACGAGGCTACGACCATATCTACTCGTTCGAGAATCCAGAGATTGTGAACACCATCAAGGGATGGGTCTATGAGATGGGTGGTTACGAACTGCCTGCGGCACAAGTGACGGTAGTTGGCAACGATGGCACCTACAAGAAACTGTCGGTCAAGGGTGATGGTTCGTTCAGCATGGTCATCAAGCCACAGGTAGATTATCTGTTGATGGCTTCCTGCAAGGGATTCCTCAACCACAAGGAAGAATTGCGTGTGGATTCCGCCAAGGAGAGCAAGGAATACACTCTCCAGTTCCCATTGGCTTCCATCACCGCCCCAGTCTTGATCGACAACATCTTCTATGATTTCGACAAGGCGACACTGACTGAGAGCAGCACCAAGGCGCTGGATGAGTTGGTCAACCTCTTGAAGGAGAATCCGAACGTGACTATCGAACTGAGCGCACACTGCGACTACAAGGGAAGTGCAGAGTACAACAAGCAACTCTCACAACGAAGAGCACAGTCGGTGGTCAACTATCTGATACAACATGGCATAGCCAAAGACCGTCTGACTCCAGTGGGATATGGTTGGGAACAGCCTAAGACCATCCGAAAGAAAGTGACTGAGAAATATCCATGGTTGAAAGAAGGCGACAAGTTGACGACGGATTTCATCCTCAAGCAATCGAAAGAGCATCAAGAAATCTGCAACCAGCTCAACCGTCGCACGGAATTCATCGTACTCCGCACCACCTACGGTCTCTTTGATGAGAAGGGTAATCTGAAGAATCCACCGAAACCAAAAGAGAAGCCGGTCGCTGATGATAAGGAAGACAGCTTCATCATTGATTGAAGCTTCATTTTTAGATATAAAAAAGAGTGTTGGACGCTCGCTACATTTCAATGCGAGCATCCAACACTTTATTGTATCCCCAGACACATAACACCGTTACCATACCAGCCAACATCATCAAGAGTTGCTGAGGCTGAACGACAAGTTCGCCCAAAGAGCAAAGTGCCTTAGAGAAAAGCATCATCGCCGTCACCTTGGAGGCAAACAAAGAATCCTCCAAAGACAATACCATCTGTGTGGAAACGATGAAGATCACTCCCATCACCAAACAAGCCACCTGCCACCAACGCTCCAGACGTCGAGTCCTGGAAGTTGGTATTTTTTTCATCACTCTTTGCGAGAAGCCATCATCAGGTATCTCCTCTTGATGGTCGGCAAAGAACATTTGAATCATTTGCTCATCAGCAATGTTCAAGCCCATAGGCTCATCATAGCCAGTTATATTCTTATCATCTTCTCTCATAACCATTCTGTTTTAAGTAACTTGCTAATTTATTTTTTCCTCGTGACAAATGCGACTTGACAGTGCCGGTCGCAAGTCCTGTTATTTCTGCTATTTTGTCTATCGGTTGACCATCCATCAGTTGGAGGGTCACACACGCTCTCTCGTTATCGCTCAATATTTTGAGTGCCTCCATCAGGTCCATCCTCAATCCCCCTTGGGATGACTCGGCATTCTTGTGAGACACCGTGGGGGTATCTATATCCAATGTTTGCTTGTGACTTCGATTGTAATCATACCATACATTATAGGCGATACGATAAAGCCAGGTGGAAAATCCTGCCAAACCATGAAAACTTGCGATATGGGTATATGCCTTGATGAAGGTATCTTGTGCCAAATCATCACTCAACTGCGTATCTCCCAACGTCTGGCGTAGGAAGAAACCACGTATAGGCGACTGATATTTCTCAACCAGATGGTCGAAAGCCTTCCGGTTGCGAAACACAGCCACCTGCGTAACGAGAGAGATATCGTCGAGTTGTTTCACTTGTTCTTCCAATTTGGTATATATCCCATCGCCAACTGTCCGAGTCCATACACAGACACCAAGGCTCCGATACCAGCCATGAAATGCCAATGCCAAAATGCAAACATTGCCACCAAGCCTGCTCCCAAGAAGAAGTTGCGGAGACCTCGCTTGATCAGGTACTCGTCACTCTGCTTGTCGATAGGTCGCTGCTCCTCCGGAACATCCACTCCCTTCTCCATTGCCATTTCCATGATTCTCATGCGGTCCTTGTGACGGCGATACAGATACTTGAAGATGATAAAGATGATAATGAGAGGAGCAAAGACAAAGAGAAGTCCGATGACCAACATGACGAACATCACGAAGAACAAAGTTCCCTTGCCAAAGACACTTCCAAAGAAATCAAAAGGGTCGTCATAGTTCTCCAAACTATAGATGGAATGAGAACGAGACTGGTTGGAGTCGTCAGCGTCAACTTGCGCAGATGTGGTATCTACCGATGTCGTATCGGAATAAGCCTCCACTGCATCCTGTGAGGCAGAAGTGGTTGGCTGTTCGGTAGCTGATACCGCCTGCTTATTGTCAACTTGCGTTTTGGGAGTATAACGATGTTTTGGAGCAGAAGCCGCAAAAGACATCTGTGTTACGCCCAATGTCAGAGAGAGCATAAATGCCAGGAAAAACTTCTTCATATCATTCATTTTTATGGTTTTACTATACTAATTGTTACTTTTTTCAATGGCTTAGACGCATCTTCTTCCATTTTAGTTGCAAAGAAACAAAATATTTTTTAATTTTGCAAAGGATTTGGCAAGCAATTGGTAGCGACACCTTATTATATATAGGTATTCCTCCATTGGAAGAGGTATTCCCTTGCCATTCTACAAACATTTACAATAATCAAGAAAGAAATGAACTTACCAGAAGATTTCACAGCATATACCAGAGAGTGGATGGGCGAAGACCTCTTTGCCGACTTCATGAAAGGCATGGAGGCAACTGCTCCTACCAGCATTCGTCTCAACCCCTTCAAATGCCCTTCCTGCACCCACATAACAGATGAAGATGACACCGAGGTGGTACCTTGGTGCCCAACTACGGGCAGATACCTATCGGAAAGAAGAAACTTCACCTTCGACCCTCTCTTGCACGCCGGTCTTTACTACGTGCAAGAGGCATCCTCCATGTTTATCGACTTGGCGATTCGTGAATACGTGAAGCAACCTGTCAGAATGCTGGACCTCTGTGCTGCTCCTGGTGGAAAATCGACTGCCATCAGAGCCGCCTTGCCTGAAGGCAGCCTACTCTTCAGCAATGAACCGATGCGCACCCGTTCGCAAATCTTGGCAGAGAACATACAGAAATTCGGTCATCCCGATGTCATCGTCACCAACAACTATCCTAGAGATTACAAGAAATCCAAGTTGCAGTTTGATGTCATCCTCACCGATGTACCTTGCTCTGGCGAGGGTATGTTTCGGAAGGACGAGGGAGCCATCAAGGAATGGAGCACCAGCAATGTGAACAACTGTTGGCAACTCCAAAGAGAAATCGTCAGCGACATCTGGAACTGTCTCAAGCCAGGCGGCATTCTCATCTACTCCACTTGCACCTTCAATGGGCACGAAGATGAGGAAAACGTACTGTGGATAGAAGAAAACCTTGGAGCTGAAAGATTGCCTATGCCCATCGAAGAGAGATGGAACATCACGGGGAGCCTCCTGAAAAAAGATGAATCCACTGATGATGGGCAGTCCAACAAGTCTCTTGCTACAGACGTTTATGATAACATGTATCATTTCATCCCTGGCAAGAGCAAAGGCGAAGGTTTGTTCCTCGCCGTATTGCGCAAAAATGGCAGTTCAGAGGAAATGGACTCAAACAGCAAAGGCAAGAAGGACAAAAAGAAGAAAAACAACAAGGATACCAATAAAGGCAACAATCGCATCTCGATACCAGAAAACTGGTTGAATGACACTGCTGAATGGAGCTATCAAAATACCGAATCAGGTATCTATGGCATTCATTCCACATGGAAGCCTATGCTGGACGAAACCACCAAGTCGCTAAAGGTGATTCATGCAGGCGTGAAGTTGGGAAGCATCAAGGGAAAAGACTTAATACCCGACCAGTCGTTGGCTCTCTGCACCGAGCTCCATCAAGATACATTTCCGAAGGCAGAGCTATCTTATGAGGATGCCATCCAGTATCTCAGAAAAGAAGCCATCACCCTCCCCGATTCCCTTCCACGTGGCTACGTATTGGTAACCTACAGAGGCATTCCGCTTGGATGGATGAAGAACCTAGGCAACAGAGCCAACAACCTCTATCCACAAGAATGGAAAATCAAGAGTTCACATATCCCTGAAGGGAACAACAACCTCATAACTTGGTAATATGGAAATCAACATCATCGCCTGTGTGGATGCCAACAATGCCATCGGCTATAAGAACCAATTGCTCTTTCATATCCCGGAAGACATGAAGAGATTTCGCACCCTCACCACAGGCCATACCATACTGATGGGCAGAAAGACTTTTGAGTCGCTCCCCCATGGAGCACTTCCCAACCGAAGAAACATCGTCGTCAGTCATCAAGCTATCCAACTGGAGAATTGTGAAGTTTTCCATTCCATTCAGCAAGCATTGGATACATGCCAAGACGATGTGGTCTTTGTCATCGGAGGCAGCAGCATCTACGAGCAAACCTTGCAGCTTGCCGACAAAATCTATCTGACGCAAGTGGAAAGTGCAAGTGCCTATGCCGATACATTTTTCCCAGAATTTCACAAAGAAGAGTGGGATGAGTGTCGAGAATGTAACATTAACATTTTAACAAGTAACACAAAAGAGACACTTTCTTGCACTTTCTATATTTACAAGAAAAAGAGCAAACAAAACGAAATCAACCTCTAGAAAGGGGCTAATTTTGTTGCAAATAGGGGCAATAAACGTTCAAACACACTCTTTCGAACGAATTTACCACCCATAAAAACAAATAATACCCCCACAAAATGTATTTTTCTTGTACCTTTGCAACAGTTAAAACAAAAGGCGTTGGGAAACGCTGAGAATCATCTTTTACTTATACAATATATATTAGAGAATATATGAAAAAGCCAGCCTCAAAAAGGCTGGCTTTTTTGGTTTATCCAGAAAACTGGCTTAATTGACAGCTTCGTCTTCATCAACATCTGATTCTTCCTGAATATCCGCAAGAGGCAACTGACGATTGATCGCTGCATTGAAAGAGATAATCGTCTCACTACGAGACAAACCTAATGGCTGCAACTTGTCGTGAATGATTTCGAGAAGATGATGATTGTTGCTAGCATAGATCTTGATGAACATATCCATGCCACCTGTCGTATAATGGCACTCCACCACCTCAGGAATCTTCTTCAAAGCCTCAACCACTTGGTCGAAGTTCTCCGGGGCCTTGAGATACAAGCCCACATAAGCACAGGTCTCATAACCTATCTTCTCAGGGTCGATGATAAACTGAGAGCCCTTGATGATGCCTAAGTTGGTAAGCTTAGCCACACGCTGATGAATAGCCGCACCGCTCACATTGCAAGCACGTGCAACCTCCAAAAAAGGAATACGAGCATCCTGAGAAATCAACTTCAGGATCTGTCTATCCAATGAATCTAAAACTTGTTTTGACATAATAGTATTAATTTGGTTGCAAAGGTAGCATAAATATTTAATATTTGCAACTATTTCAGCATTAATAATAATAAATTTATATATTTTATCGTTTTTCGGTTGCCGAATAGTTAATTCGCAAGGTCTTAGCCTGGCGCAAAGCTTGCTTCACGTCAGTTATCACACCCATCTTTGTATCTTTGTCTGCCTTGATAGATACAGTCATCTGTTGGGCATCCTCTGGCGACATACGTTTCTTCTCTGCCTTCATATAATCAACCAGTTGGATAGGATTCACATACTTATCATTCAACTGGATACGACTCTCTTCGCCCACTACCTTACCCATTGCAGAAGTAGGACGACCGATATAAATATAGCTCACGGCAGACTTCTTGGTCAAGCGTGTCAATTCCTTGCCCTGTGGCACCTGATACTTCACCTTCACCGTGACATGACGCATGTGGGTGACGATCATGAAGAAGAACAAGACGCTGAAAATCAAGTCTGGCAAGGAAGAAGTATTCAAGCCTGGCACCTCACGTGAACGGCGACGAAACATCATATTCATGATTTGCCTCCTTTCTTCTCACTCGTTTCTATAGGAGCCTCTGTGCCATTCTCTTGCTTTTGTCCACCAGCGTTGGCGTATGACTCGGTAATGCGTTGTGGACAAGCCTTGCGCACCTTCTCCTTTTGTTCCGATGACAAAGATGAGAAGTCCTTACCAAAGTGCTTTTGAGAATATTCATCACGGAGCTGTTGATAAGCCATCATGATTTGGTTTTGCATTTGGAAATACAAATCATAGTTGGCATCACGGTCACTCTCGATGGAAATCAAGTGGCGAGCACCCAAACGATGAACGAACTTGATGACTTCCCCACTCAACTTGTTTACATTCTGAGGTTTGTCATTGACTAAAAGTTGGTTTTGCGCTGTCACATGCAAGGCAAGCAAGGTACTTTTATCAACAGTTGTCTCTTGCTGTTCCAGCTTTTGAGGCTCAGGAGAAGGAAGGACACGAAAGAGTCCCTTGTCCACATCCATAGAGGTGGTGACAAGAAAGAAGATCAACAACATGAAAGATATATCAGCCGTTGATGCCGTATTCAATCCAGGAACCTGACGTTTTTTCCTTCTAATAATCATGATTTTCTCCTATCGTTTATTTTTTCTCACATATCTCGTTGCACCAAAAAGGACAGCCACGATGGCACCCAGCAACATCAGCAAGGAAGTAAACACAAACATATCCGAGAGTTTGAGCCACAACCAATCACCATATTCATTGCCATTGATCAGCATAGGTGAGGAAGAACCCAAGAGAAAGGTAGCCACCAACAGGACAAGCGTACCTATCCAAGTGATATGAAATATCTTTTTAGCAGGTATTCCATGTACCATTTTCTCTTTGCTGGCATTTTTGCGATAGCTGTTGACGATGGAATACACAGCCAAGCAAAACGCCAAGACGAAGAGTGCCCACATCAAAAAGAGGAGGACATTGGTAAACAAAGGAGCATTAAAGTCCGGATTCTCCTCGAAAGGCATATCGTAGCCCACCAAGAAGAACAAAGCGAAGACCAAAGCAGCCAGTCCTAACAAACAATAGAAGACACGCTGTGAGATCTTCTCCGTTGACCATTGTCTGACATTTTTAAATTTCATCTTTGTACTTTGCTATGATATCCATCAATGAAATGGCGGATTCCTCCATCTGACTGGTGATATGTTCTATCTTAGAAAGAATATAATTGTAGAATACCTGCAATATCAAAGCCACGATGATACCGAAGATGGTAGTGAGCAAGGCGACCTTCATACCAGAAGCCACGATGGTAGGACTGATGTCACCCGCCTGTTGGATTTGGTCGAAAGCCATCACCATACCAATCACGGTACCCAAGAAGCCCAAGGAAGGAGCCATGGCGATGAAAAGGGTAATCCAAGAGCATCCCTTTTCCAAGTTGGCTGCCTGAACGGTACCATAACTAGAGACAGAGCGTTCAATATCGCTGATTTTCTCGTTGATACGCATCAAGCCCTGATAACAGATGGAAGCCACAGGGCCACGCGTATTTCTACACAACTCCTTGGCTCCCTCAATATCACCAGCCACCACCTTTTGGTCGATGTCTCTCATCAACTGCTTGGCATTGATTTCCGACAAACTCAGATACACGATTCTCTCGATGCAGAAAGCCAGTCCTATCACCAAAGCGATGGCGACAAGAGACATAAATCCTGCATTTCCCTCGATAAACTTTGTTTTAAGAGCTTGATGGAATCCCATTGTTTCTTCTTGCGCAAATGTGGGCAAAGAAGAAGCGATCATAAATATCAATATTGCGAAACGCGCAATAACTGTATTTTTATTCATATCCTTCATAACTAGAAAAGCGGAAAGAGGGGGATTCGAACCCCCGATTCCCTTTAGGGGAATACACGCTTTCCAGGCGTGCCTCTTCAGCCACTCGAGCACCTTTCCTTGTTTGGCTAAACACGACTTTTTCAAGTCTCATCGCATTAAGAGACATCCTCGTTATGCGATTCGGTTTGCAAAATTATCGCTTTTCATCCAAACTACCATAAATTCATCTTCTTTTTATGTTTCTTTAAGACATTTCAGAGCATTTCGTTCCTCTCAAATATGAAAAACACGCTCCACATTCCGATTAGTAGCCTCAGCCAGTTCTTCCTCCGAGACTCCATAAGCCTGCGCCAAGGTCTTGAGCACTTCCACCACGAAGGCACTCTCATTTCTCTTGCCTCGATGAGGAACCGGAGCCATGTAAGGACTATCTGTCTCCAGCACCAGCCTATCCAAAGGCACGACAGCAGGCAAGTCTTCACGGAGATGACTACTCTTGAAGGTGGAGACACCTCCTACTCCCAAGACGAAGCGATCAAAGGAGAGGAGTTCTTCAGCTTCCTTCTGATTTCCCGTAAAGCAATGGAACACGCCACCAGGAAGTTCTGACTCGTAAGCACGCAAGAGATGAACCATCTCATTTTGACCCTTGCGACAATGTATCATCAGTGGCAAACGAGTCTCTATCGACCATTTCACCTGTTCCTCAAAGGCTTCCAACTGTTCCTTTTCAAACTCACGGCTCCAGTAATAGTCAAGTCCCACTTCGCCGATTGCGATGAAGTCGGAAACCGACATCTTTCGAAGTTCAGCGAGTTGCTCTTTCCAATCCGCCTTCACCTCCTCAGGATGCAAACCGATCATCGGGAAAGCATAGCCAGGATATTCTTGGCTAAGTTTCCATACAGCATGAGTCGTCTTGACATCGATGGCAGGCAGAAAGACCTTCCCCACTCCCGCCTCTTTGGCACGTGCGAAAGCCTCAGCTCTATCCTCGTCAAACTCCTCCGCATCCAAATGCGTATGAGTATCAATTATCTTTATCATAAGAATTCTTCACACTTCACTTTCTAGTACTTTCTTTTCATCATCTTTTGAGCATACTTTTGCAATTCTTCCTTGCGCTCAGCAGGCACCTGAACTGCATCCAAGTATTTCTTACTCTGCTCAAAGTAATAAGCAATTTTCTCTTGCGCCATCTTGTCGATGCCGATTTCATCATACAGACGAGTCACTGCCTCCACCTTCTCCTTGCGCACGAAGTCCTTGGCAGACACCCAGCGATTGAGTTCCTCACGCTGTTGGGCATTGGCATGGTTGAAAGCATTGATGAGCATATAGGTCTTCTTATTGGAAGTGATGTCGCCACCGATTTCCTTGCCAAAGACCTTTGGGTCGCCATAGACATCCAAGAAATCATCTTGCAACTGGAAAGCCAAGCCGATTTGCTCGCCAAACTTATACAGATTGTTGGCATCCTCCTCTGAGGCATCAGCCAAGATGGCACCCATCTTCAAGGCACAAGCCAAAAGCACACTGGTCTTCAATCGAATCATCTCGATATATTCTTCCTCCTTTACATCATAACGAGTCTCAAACTCCATGTCATACTGCTGTCCCTCACCGATTTCGAGGGCTGTCTCTGTGAAGAGTTGAAGCACTGCCTGCAAATGCTTGGCATCGCAATGAGCCATACGCTCGTATGCCAAGACCAACATGGAGTCGCCCGACAAGATAGCCGTGTTGGCATCCCATTTCTTGTGTACAGTCAACTTGCCACGACGCATATCGGCATTGTCCATCAAGTCGTCGTGCAGCAAAGTATAGTTATGATACGTCTCCAATGCGGTGGCATTCATCAGAATCTTCTCAGGATTCTCTTGATAAAGATTGTACGCCATCAACATCAAGGTAGGGCGAATGCGCTTGCCACCCATGGATAAAACATATTGGATAGGTTCGTAGAGAGAACTTGGCTTGCGATCATAAGGCAAATGCTCCAAGAACTCATTGACCATGTCGAGGATTTCGTTAGCTGTTTTCATAACAAAATAATTAAGAAAAAATATTTAGACATTTAAGATTCAATTCGTTTGCATTCATCAACCTTTCGGCTACAATTGGAAGACTACCGGTACGGCTATCATCGTGCGACAAGGTTTGTCACGGTCGATGCCTGGTTTCCATTTAGGCATCATCTTCATCACTCTCAGAGCCTCCCTGTCCAAGAGAGGATCGACCGACTGGCTCACCTTCACATCGCACACCGTGCCATCCTTATTAATAATAAAGGAGCAGACCACCGTGCCTTGTATCTTGGCATTCTGGGCTGGTTTCGGATATTTGAGGTTCTTGGTAAGCCATTGCATGAAAGCTGACCAGCCACCAGGGAAGACTGGGATTTGCTGAACCACGGTGAAGTTGATAGGTGCCTCAGCCATCGCTGAAGGATTGGAGTTATCCACGGCAGTCTCTGGCACAGCCTCCTTGACTTTGGCTCCATCCACAGCTCCCTCGCCATCACCAATAACCAGTTCACTCGTCGTGGAGTTGATTTTTTGCGGAGCCTCCTCCACCTTGTCTGTCGCCTTGACTTCCTGTGTGATAGACTTGGACACCGGAGCAGCAGGGGCTTCCGCAGAAACCATATCCTTTTGCTCAGAAGGTGTTGACAGTTCCAAGTCTTGCGCCAAATCCTCCAAGCTCTCGGCATCTAAGTCAGGGTCGTAAGGATGACTTTTATATTGCAAGCCCACGAATATGAGGGAAAAGGAAAGGATGAGTCCTAGCAGGAAAAAGGTCACCCGCTTATCTTCCAAACTTGCGTTATTTGATTTTTTTATTTCCACTGTTTCATCTCCTGTTTTGTAGTTCTAGACTACAATATTTGAAGTATCAATTCGTTATTTTATGCGAAATCATTGCAAATTTACTTCTTATTCTTGAAAAAAGGTGTATCTTTGCAAAATAATTAGGGAATTTAAATGAAAAAAGTTGTTTTTTTCGCTCTATTGACGCTTTTTGCCGCCAAAACGCATGCGCAAGAGAGCCAAACTGGATATAATTTTCTCCGCTTGCCCGTCAGCGCACATGCTGCTGCGCTAGGTGGAGACAACATCACCTTGATAGAAGATGATGCGTCTCTCATTTGGCATAATCCAGCCCTTCTTGCTTCCGTCAGCGACAAAACCATCAACCTCAACTACATGAACTATATGTCGGGAGCCAACACCGCCTCTGCCTCCTTCAACCGAATCGTGAAGGAAAAGGCTTCGTGGGCTGTCTCCGCCCAGTATATGGACTATGGCAAAATGAAAGAGACCGATGAAAGCAACAATATCCTTGGTGAGTTCTCTGCCAAAGACATCGCTGTGGCTGGCTATTTCTCTTATATGTTGAGCGACCGCCTCGTGGGTGGTATCACGGCGAAGTTCATCACCTCCTATATCGGCGATTACAATTCCATCGGCATGGGCGTGGATTTGGGTCTCAACTACTATGACCCAGACCGAGAGTGGTCTATCTCCGCAGTGGCAAAGAACCTCGGTGGGCAACTCAAGGCATACGATGAGAAATATGACAAGATGCCGATAGACGTGCAGGTGGGTGTCACCAAGAGATTCGTGCACACGCCTTTCCGTGTTTCCGCCACGATGGTCAATCTCAACAACAGGGACAAGAGTTTCATCAACCACGTTGTGCTGGGAGCCGACTTCATCATCACGGAGAGTTTTTGGATAGGTGGCGGATACAACTTCCGCAGAGCCGATGAGATGAAGATAGAAGACAGCAGCGATGGCAAGGGAAGCAGTCATGGAGCAGGCTTATCATTTGGAGGTGGTATCAACCTGGAGCGTTTCCACCTCAATGTCGCCTATGGCAAGTACCACGTAAGCAGTAGCAGCCTGCTCGTCAACCTCGCCTATTCACTGTAAGTGGCGTTGATGCACTTGTCACACAAAGATAAGATACACATTATTATATATACCAGAATCATTAATAGAGATATAGAAGATATGAAAAAGATAACAATAGCAATAGATGGTTACTCATCTTGTGGAAAGAGTACAATGGCAAAAGACCTTGCCAAGGAAGTGGGCTACATTTACGTTGATACTGGTGCGATGTACCGCAGCGTAACACTCTATGCCATTCGCCATCAACTCTTCAACGCAGATGGCAGCGTCAAGACCGAAGAATTGGAGAAGGAAATGCCGAACATCCAAATCTCCTTCAAGTTGAATGCTGAGACGGGCGCTCCAGACTGCTATCTCAACGGAGAATATGTAGAGAAGGAAATCAGAAGTTTGGAAGTCTCCTCCCACGTCAGTCCGATTGCCGCCGTTGGTTTTGTGAGAAAGGCATTGGTAGAGCAACAACAGGCGATGGGCAAGGAGAAGGGAATCGTCATGGATGGCAGAGACATCGGCACCACCGTTTTCCCAGATGCCGAATTGAAGATCTTCGTCACCGCCTCCTCGCAAGTGAGAGCGCAGCGCCGCTATGACGAGTTGAACGCCAAGGGAATGCCTGCAGATTTCGATGCCATTCTCAAGAATGTGGAGGAGAGAGATTACATCGACACCCACAGAGAGGTTTCGCCTCTCAAACAGGCTGAGGATGCCATCGTGCTTGACAACAGCAATATGACGATAGCGGAACAAAAAGAATGGCTTCTCCATCAATTCCAGCTTGCCATTGACAAAGCATAACAATGTTATTGCAATCGACAAAGCCTAATGGCTATCTGTAAATTTCTGTTAAATCAAGGCATTTCAGCTATGAAAAGTATTCATTCATTGAAAACATGTTGGAGAATACTTCACTTTTTTCTAAATTTGCATAAAAATGACAAGGTAGTAATGATATAGATTATAAATTTTGAGTTAATTACTGTTTTTTGAAGGTGGTAGGTCTTCGTGAGAAGCCTTACCACCTGTTTTATTTTATAGGACTTTTTTTTATATAGGACTTTTAATACCCCAAAGGCGCAAGCCCAATTATTAATTATTAATGATAAACTCCCTACATTCCTCCATCAACCATTTTGGCGTGCTGGTAGCTCCACAGATACCGACGGTATTGACACCATCAAACCAATCCATATTGATTTCCTCGGCACTCTCTATCTGATAGCTATTGGGATTGACGCTCTTACACTCCTTGAAAAGCACCTTGCCATTCGAACTTTTTCTTCCACTCACGAAGAGGATGACATCATGCTTGGAAGCAAAAGCGGCAATGTTAGGCATTCTGTTCGCCACCTGACGGCATATCGTATCAAAGCTCTTGAAGATGGCATCGCCCACGATATGTTCCTGACAATACTCGATGATGCTATGGAACTCATCCAGGCTCTTCGTGGTCTGAGAATAGAGATAGATGTCCTTGGTGAAGTCCAACTTGCCTTTCTCTCGCAGATGCTCCACATCCTCAAACTTCTCTACCACGACGGCATGGCTTTCGGTCTGTCCCACCAGTCCCAACACCTCGGCATGTCCCTTCTTGCCAAAGATGACGATCTGGGCATTCGGATTGTTGGCATACTGCTTCTTGATACGCTTCTGCAACTGCAAGACCACAGGACAGGTCGCATCAATGATCTCTATCTGATTTCTCTCTGCCAAAGCATAAGTCTCAGGTGGTTCTCCATGGGCACGGAGCAAGACCTTGACACCATGAAGCTGTCCCATCTCCTCATGATTGATGGTTGTAAGTCCAGCTGCATGAAGGCGCTCCACCTCCATGCCGTTATGCACAATATCACCCAGGCAATAGAGTTTGCTACCCTTTGCCAGTTCCTCCTCCGCCTTCTTGATGGCAGTGGTCACACCGAAGCAAAAGCCACTGCCATTGTCTATCTCAATCTGCACGATAATTCAAATGATAAATGATATATAACTTAATTCTTGGTCAAAACACGGATCACGACTTTCGACTTGTCTGGGTCATTGGTGATCATGAGAACACGTGGGTTTTGATTACGCGACTTCTTCAATTCCGCAGCCACTGCCGTCACCTTCATCTTCGCCGTCTCACCAGGCTGGAGCTTACTCTTATTGAGTTGCACTTGCAAGCCCATGGTAAACACCTGCAAGCTTCGGATGTCCAGTTCCGACTTACCCTTGTTGGTGATGAGAATCTCGCCCTTCAATTTCTTCTTGCCATTGAAGTTGCCCAAGTCCAAGGTCTCCGTTGACATCTCGATCTTTGGCGCTCTCAACTTATCTGATGCTGTCAAGGCATCGAAGTCAGGCAACAAGACGGCAGAGACCACAATTTCCTTATCACCCGACACCTTGTCTCCAGGGCGCTCACCCAGATACACCGATGTTTGGTTCAAACCGAAGTCACGCAATTTCTTGGAATCCAAGGTCAAGGTAACCACTGCTGAATGACGTGGTGCCAACTTGGATGGCGATACGACAGCCTTCAGATAAGTTGGCAAGTGCATCACCACTGGCTCCAAGGTCTCAGCGGTAGGATTGAAGATATGGATGCGCTGCACAGGACGGTCGCCACGATTGACATCATCAAACTCGACTTCCTGGGCATCCGCTTTCAGACTGCCCAACATGGTGGAATAATTACCAGAGAAGTCAGTCACCTGTTCCACTACCTTGCCTTGCATGGTCAACATAAAAGGCGACCCTGTGGCATTGCTATACAAGAGCAACTGCTTATTGAATGTACCCATCTGCTTGGCATCGTAGGTCATCTTGACCACAAATTCCTCGCCTGGGGCAATACTCCGGGTAGGATATTCCACGGTGGTGCAACCACAACTTTTCTTCACCTGTTCGATTAGCAAAGCCCGATTGCCATCGTTCTTCAACTTAAATTCAGATGTGACAGGATGCCAGAACACCACTTGTCCACAATCCACCACCTCATGCTGAGTGGTAATTTTCTGTGCCGATGCCGACAACGCCAATAGCGAAGACAACATCAATATATTAATTCGTTCCATCATATCAAATTTATAGTTATACTTATCAGAAATTTATTGTCACCAAGGACGTCTGCCCTAATTATTAATTCGTAATTGATACCCCCCTTCTCTTCCACAGAACTCAGGGCTATAGGTGCATTGAGCAGAGCAAGAGCCAGACTGATATTCACCTTGTCTATCCACGAAATACTCGATTTCTACCACATGTTTACCCTTAGATAAACGATCGAAATAGAAATTTGTTGCATCATCGTGTGGAGCGACATAGCAGCCCATTCCCCATTGATACCCACTCAACTGATTGACGGGCTCGAGACAAGCGGCACGACGATCGATGACCTTGACGAAGTCATAATCACGGTCTGCCACGATGGTCAAGGCCACCTTCACCTTGTCACCTACTTGGGCTTTCGAGGTCACCTTGCGAGTCACCTTGATACCCGATTCGGCATTTGCTATCTCAGAGATAGGTTGCTTGAACTCGGCATAGACAGCTCCCCAACTGGTATAGTCCGACTTCTTGTCGATGGAGAGTTGGGTCGCCATTCCAGCTCTTTCCGTCTTGACATATCCGAGTGTCGTGGAATCCTTCGGCATTGGCAAGGTCTTGCCATCGAGCTTGAGGATGGCGTTGTCAGCCTGTCGGTTCCAATTTTTCTCATTGCCTTGCATAAAGGCATAGACTGCATCCACCACATTCACTGGATTATCTTTCCACTCCTGGGTGCGCTTAGACATGAGGAGCCAACGCTGCATCTCCTCGATGGTCTGCTGTTTGCTGATAGCAGACGATGCTGATAAAGAAGCAGATATAGTCTGAGCATCCAAAGCCTGTAGAGCCTCGATGGCAGCCACCTCTGTCGGAATCTTATAGTTTCTCCAACTATAGTACGCCTTGCGAGTATCATAATATCTGCCCATATCCTCACGATAGACGGAATATTCCTCCATGCTCTTCAAGTAGTCGGCAGCCGTCTTGTAATCGTAGTTTAGGGCGAGTATCACAGCAGCCTTCGCCTTGCCATAGATGGTCAACGAACCCGTCATCTTCTTCAGTTTTCCGAGGAGATAATCCATGTCATTCAAAGCAGGAGCTTTGAGTTTCACACAAGTCCCATCCATTGCGACAATATAGAGATAATGCAAAGCCATCTCGCTTGGCGTAGCCTGGTAAGCCTCGCCCTTCTTGCCATTGCGAGCGGCTTTCTGCGCAGCCTTCGCCTCATCCTCCTTCATCGCCTTCACCTCACGAGCCGTTTGCTGACGCAGATAGTCGATTGCTCCCGAAAGCATACTTGCGGTAGAGGATTGTCTGCCCACGATGGCATTGAGACGAACCATCATCTCTGCCACAGCCGTGGTCATATATCTACTGCCGCTCATGCCCTTCCACCAAGAGAAAGAGCCATCCTTGTTTTGGAGTTTTTTCAAGAGAGCGACATACTTGTTCACCTTAGTCAGCAAAGTATCAGAAGCCGAAGTCAAGCCAGAAGCATCGTCGATGTCCTTGGCATTCACGTTTGTGGTCTTCTTGATATGGCGACTGAGGGTGTTGGCATAGATGGCAGACATCAGCGAGATGACGTCCTCATCATCCGGATTGCTGATGGCAGGCAATGCCTTGATCATCAGCCAACTTGGATTGTTGGTGTATTCCACCGTCACCTTGGTAAAGCGATCCTCCTTCACCTGCTTGCCATTCTTATCGAGGAAGAGACGGTTGAGGTCGAAGTCTTTCTTGCCTGCCTCATGGAGCGTGATAGGAAGCGTATTGACCACCAACTCTTGATTGCTCAACACTGGCAGATAATGTTGCTCACCATCACTATAGCCATTGCCTGCGGCTACCACCTTATTGATATAGGTACCCTCTCGCAAACCTTCCACATCGAAGCTCAAGGTAGCGGTGCCATTGGCATCCACATTATATTTCTGCGACTTCTGCCATACCACCTTCCCCGTCTCAGGGTCGATGATTTGCATACGAGCCTCGCCATTCACCTTCTTGTCGGAGGTATTGAAGACCTTGGTGACGAGCACCGCCTTGTCGTCCTCACGGAGGAAGCGAGGCATGTTAGGCTGCACCATCACGGTTTTCTGAGCCACAGCCTCATCCACCAGCAATCCGTTGCGCATTTCCTTGTCATGAGCCAATCCCATGAACTTCCAGGTGGTCACGCTTTCCGGCAAGGTAAATCTGATGGCTACGTTGCCATTGTTGTCGCTCTCCAAGGCAGGATAGAAGAAGGCAGTCTCGTTCAGGTTTTCACGCACCTGCACTTTGTCAAGGTACTGTCCTACGTCTGAGCCAGAACCACCTACAAACTGCGGCATCTCCTCTACTACATCAAAAACCTTGTTGACAGATGGAGCAGAAGCACCGACACGAGCCATCTTAGAACCACGAATTCTCATGACTTTCGCTTCTTCTCGTACCAGCTCGTCTTTCTGTATACGAACTGCCTCAACAGTTCCGCCATAAGAACGTTCCAACCTGCTCAGTTGCATCGCTTGCATATAAGCATAAAAGCTAAAGTATTTGCCATCAAACTGATCCACCTCCAACTCCTTCTCATCGTAATATTTGGTAGGATAAGTACCCGACAATCCCATCTCATAATACTTCAGATTGCTCTTCCAATAGCAGTCTGGCAACCACTGGCTGAATCCCAGCGACATCTTCCAGGTGTGGTCAGCCAACTGGTCGAGCGACTTATCATAAAGTACACTCATCAGCTGTGCCTTGGCTGGCTTGCCGTCGGGAGTTGTAATCTGCAAGGTCCACTTCTCCTTCTGTCCCGGAGTGAGACGGTCGCGGAAAGTCTTCCAGGTGATGTTCAACTTCTTCTCCGGCAAAGGACGGGCGATGCTGATTTTTCTGGTATAGCATTCGCCGTTCTTCACGAAACTATAATTAATCACCACACCCGAAGCATATTCCTCTCTGTAGGTGAATGGCAGGGTAACGATACTGTCGCCCAATTCCCAGGCGCCTTTCTCCAGCAGTTTGTTGCCGGCGATGATGGAATAAACAATGTGCGCTCCGTTTTCAGAAGAACCCACCTGCACATATACCGGCTTTCCATCACGAGGGAAGGTCTTTGCCGTCTGGTAATACCATTCGGTGGTTGGCTCCATCGGATGGGTATCCTTCATGCTGAAAAGGGTGAATTTCTGCTGCAGGGTGTCCTGT
>OIYR01000284.1_pt1 | contig 29384 bp, 19 predicted proteins | sample 1588221 | NCBI WGS metagenome assembly OIYR01 (sample SAMN03283292) | human gut metagenome | biome: human-associated habitat; material: feces | host: Homo sapiens | place: Peru | collected 2012
TGAAGGAGTGCACCCTTGAGACCGGCGCCAAGATTATGGTTCCGCTCTTCATCAATCAGGGCGACAAGATCACCGTCAACACCACCGACCGCTCCTACGGCCAGAGGGTGTAAGGTTATCACACATCAGAAAGATTATGAGGGTATGGCTGTTTTTTGGGGTCATACCCTTTTCGTACACTAACCGGACAGTTTCGAATGATCTGTCCGTTTTTTGTTTTCCTCTTCCCTAAACAAGGCCCATTCAAGGATATGTCATCCTACTTTTTGTCCAGGTGACCGCCTATTCACAGGGTCGGCCGCTAAGCTTATCGAAGCGCCAGCACTTTCAAACCACAGCCGAACACTATGCCCTGCACGCCCTGCGGCGCAAGGCAACGAGGCCGACCCCGCTTTAAAACCGGGACCGGCCTTGAAATAGTGCGCAGGATAAAGTCTGGAGCACTTCTCACGGCTATGGTTTGCATAAGTCTTACTCACACGTCCCCCCACTAATGACTCTGATACATATTTCCATTTGAACTTATCACTTTAGGTTTGCAAGTCATAGTAAGGAAATGTAATTAGGCGCAAGCCTAAACCTAAAGTATATAGTTCGGTTTTCATTCAATAACAATGAGGTAGATGTTCCAGTTTATCTTTCCGGCAAGAGGGATATTCTACCTGAACAAACAATCTCGGGATAGACGGATAATGGTCATAATCCACTAACTATCAACGAGAATATCCTTCAAAGTAATGGAATATTCACAAAAATGTTATCTTTCGGAAAGTGAAAACACGGCATAGAATTATGCCAGACGCACTTTCAGTTAATTAACCGTTGAATATTTGTGTCAACGGTTAGGTTTTTCAATCTTTGCACAAAACAGTCAAACAACCTACCTTCTTCACTGCCTACGGAGAAAGCAAGGCCCTCCACAAAAGGTAGGGAGTGAGAGTAAGACAAGGGGGGGGGAGGGAAAGAAGCAAGTACCGAGGAGAGGGTTTAGGCAGTGGTAAAGTAAAGGCCCTGTGAAGTACGCGCTAAACATCCCCTCTGCGGAATGTGATTCAGGGTAGGAATAAAGTGAATATATGAGGGTAGGCAATCACCTTCGGACGTGAGAGAATGTGTTTTTAAATTATGAAAGACTTATTTGAATGGAATGGATCGGGAAGATGTGACGGCACGGTGTCAAGGCAAAGGATCGGGACTTTGGAGAATGATGGTTCAAGGAACTGTGAAGGTACAAGGATTGACCCTCCAACTCAAACCAATCACAATGAAGCTTTTAAGCATCAAGATTCCTGTCAGGGATTTCACAAGGGGCCTCCACAGCAAGCAACAGAAAAAGGTCACTTGGCAGAGCCGGTTGGAGGCAAAAATAGCTGGGCTGACAAACCGGTTCGGGACTGCTCACACGTGTACTCTGACGGAAACGCTGTCAACAGCCTGTTTGACACGCGAGAGGAGAAGATAGCGGCGATGAACATTATAGCCATTCTGGCATATTCATTCAATGTCAGGATTCTGGTGCAGCAAGTTATGACAACGCACGTGCATCTGATCGTGAGCGGAGAGGCAGTGGACCGTGAAGGATTCGCAAGAGAACTAAAGAGAAGATTGATGCTCTGGGCATCTTGGAAGAAACACAGTGTCCATTCAGGAATCTTGGTAGGGAACGATGAGATAAGGACTGAGCGCGAGTTGATGAACAAATTTATGTATGTCTATAGGAACGCGATAGCGGCAGGCTACCCTGGGATGCCGTGGGATTATATCGGTGGGCCGGGGAATATATTCTTCATCGACCATAATCAAGTCAATGGGAAGCCAGTAAGCGAGTTGTCCAAAACCGAAAGGAGGGAAATGCTGCACAGCAAGAAGATTCCTCCTGAAGGGTGGCTGCACAATGACGAGGGTCTGGTTCTTCCGCACAGCTACGTCGATTGGAGAAGAGTGGAAATGTTGTTCCGGTCGCCCAAAGTGTTTCTGGCTTTCCTGCATCAGAGCAAGAACATTGAGTCAGCGATTGACCTGGAATGTTCCAGGGAATATGTCTGGACCGTCAGCGAAAAGGAGTTGAGAGCTACCTGCAAGAAAATGTGTCTGAATATGTTCGGGAAAGCGACTCTGTCCCGCGCAAGTCTGGAAGAACGGATTGCGATCGCGCAAAGGGCGTGGGGAGACAAGTGCACCTATTCCCTTTCGGCATTGAGTCGGGTTACACTTGTCCCGAAAAGCGTGCTTGAATCGATCTTCTGTGCAAAGCGTTAGGAGTGCTTTATGTCAGCAGGAGATTGCCGGAGCATTAGCATAGCGATCTAACGGAATAAGAGTTTGCAAAGCACGGCCGAAGAGGAGGCTTCAGAGATGGGTAGGAGGCTCGTTTCAGGGCCGGTCCCGTTTTTAAAACAGGGTTGGCCCTGCGAGAAGGTTTTAAATGACGTCTGGGGCATAGTTCGCGGCCATAGTTTGTAGGACTGGAATATTATGGATCAGGGTCAAGGATAAAGTTGAACCTGGTTTTACCGGTATTAAGCTCATCTGCAATCTTATTCGGCAGCTCTAATCTCATCTGAAGTCTTTCCCACCAACGAAACGACAGTGGCATCCAGAGCATAGCTCTTGCCTACCTCAGTTGGTCCGCTGAAAGTATATGCAGCCAAGGCAATATCGCCATATTTCACGGAAACTGTTGAGTTCTTAAAAAACTTGCCGCATAAATAGGCATTGTCCTTCCAGCGGCCATCAATATAATCCGCGCTCTTAAGCCCCTCCAGCGAGGTCTGCTCTGTAGGCAAGACCAATTTCCCATTCTCATCACAAGCATAATCAGACGGGTACGAGACAAGGATCTCATATTTCCCCATATCCTGCCACACGAAGTTCTTGTGATGCGACCAGATCACGGAGCCGTTCTCGGAAACCGAAGCCTTAAGGACGCTTTCAGAAGTTTTCCCTCATCCTTTGACAACAGCCTTTATCTCGTCACCGTCTTCCCATTCATCGGCGTGTTCATCCAAAGTGTTGACGCGGGTCAGAGCACCTCCGACGCTGAAAGATGCATTGATCGCCTGCCCGACCAGTTACGGAGCAACATCCTCCTTTTGGGAGCAGGCGGAAAGGCCCACAATAGACAGGGCCAGCCCTATATAATAATATTTCCTCTTCATACTCAATTCTTTTCTTCGGCTTCGAGATTACCCTCAGACCCATTTTGCCACGAATAGATACCGATATTACCCATCTCAATCTTGTCCTTGCCAATCTTGTCCTTGCCAATCTTGACTGACATCGAGTAGGCGCAGCCGCCGAGATAATAATTGCCGTCAGACGACTTCTCAAGATTCAGATCATCCGCAAGCGTAAGACAGAACTCCCGACCGTCAGCAAGCACCACCGTCAGCATCTTCCCGCCTTTCATCTGTCCGGAGGACGGGTAAAAAATCGCCTCGTAGCAGTTGTCAGAAGCCTTGTGCATCTTGATGTCCATAGGCAACTGAGTAGTAGGGAATATGATTTGCCCTCTGGACTCATACTTATAATAGACATAAACCTTCTGCATCGTCCCGTTGAGCCAGACCTCCTTGATGGCAGGTGCCGTGCCCCCGAACTCATCTCCGAAACTCAGATTGACAGTAAGTTTGAGCAGAGCGTGATTCATCTCGACTTTGAGTTTGCCGCTATCATCCAGAGCCTCCCCAGGCTTCACTTTCTCCGAATACCAGAGCCAGTCGGCACTCTCAAGCCCGTTAGACTGATCGGAAGGGACTCCCTCACTATGGGCTATATAACCATAATTGTAACCGGAACTGCTGTCATCCGGCACAAAAGCATAGACCACCACCTCATCTTCAGCATTCCTCCAAAGCACTGGAGAGCTGGAGTTCCAATTACCGTCGGCACCCTTCTTCCACAGGGCGGTCTTGTTGTACCGGTCATTCTCCCCATAATACAGACCCAGCCTCAGCCGGGAACCACTGAATTCAGTGCCCCCCTCCACTCTGGTCATAGGTGCAGCCACAGCGGGACGGATCCGGACAACCCCGTCCGCAGGGTATCCCCCACCTGCCGGCTGGTCAGACTTCGAGCAGGCCACAGCCGTGAAGGCAAGCGCAACAACATATAATAACTTTCTCATATCCAATCGATTATTCTCTAACCTCTACATCAATCCCGGAGTCATCGGTTCCATCTTTTTTGTACCCATACACAGGCAGGCCGGCCGCCCCGTCAATCCGATAGGAACAACGAGAAGCCTTGACCCCGGCACCAAGATAGCCTATGAATGCTCCAGCACCGAGTTTGCCATTGGCAGGCTTGCCCGCAGTGACGCTGGCAAAAGAATGACAAGCAAGCAACTCCACGCCATCAGTATATCCGATTACGCCACCGACATAAATCGGAGCGACATCTGTAAGTTCAAGACCCTCTGCGCACCAGACACGGCCATACATATAGCAGCTGCTGATTTTAGTGCCGTAAGAAGCACTTCCGACCAGCCCGCCGACATCGTAATAAGCCATATTCGGGATACAAACCGAAGACAAACTTACATCTGCATAGACATAATTGACGTGACCGTAATCAGAACCGATTACTCCACCACTGCTCAACCAGCCAACCAATCCTCCGGCAGAGACAGTACCGTCAACCTTGCCACGGACAGTGCAGGCATCCAACTTGACAGACAGAATCCCGGCAATCCCACCGCAATAAGCATCCTTTGCCGAGTTCGCGACAGAGCAGACGACATCAGCGGTACAGGATTTTATGGATCCGTCATAATCTTTGGAGCTGTTGTCCGTATATCCCACGACGCCACCGGCGCAGTAGTCGCTGGTCACAGTACCGTCTACCTTGCAGTTGGAAATGGTGCAACCGGCTGAACAGTAGGCAGCCACGATTCCGGAATACGCCTGTGGGTTGTGAGGAGAGACGCTTTCGCTATCCTGAGACACCGAAGAGACAGAGGCGTTGCGGATGACAAGGTTCTTGACCGTTGCCCCGTTCTGTATCCATCCGAAAAGCCCGGCATACCAGGCATCCTTGACATTGAGGTTGACAATCACGTGACCGTCCCCGTCAAACGAACCTACGAACCTCTTATATACCGTCCCTATTGGAGTCCATTCATAGCCCTTGAGATTGATGTTTGCCGTGAGTTTGAAATACTTGGGAGACTCCGGCCACGTATATTCTTCTTTACTGTTAGCCTCCTGCGCCAGGAAAGCCAGCTGCGCGGCTGTCTCTATCAGGTACGGGTTGTTCTGCGAACCGTCACCACCGGCATATCTGGTGGCAATATCTTCCGGACCGCCCCATTCGCTGTACTCGGTGGCGTCAGTGCCAAAATTATCACCAAGGCTGCCCTTGTCGGTCCACGGAGCAACGGTAACGGTGCCTCCCTCCAGCTTGTCCTTGCCGACCTTGACATTCATCTCGTAGGCGATGCCTGTGACATAGAAACCACTCTCATATGTCTGTAGCTCAAGATTCTTATCAAGAGTCAGGATATAGTCGCGACCGTCGGAAAGGGTGACGGTGAGAAGCTTGTTATCGGAGCGCGATGGACCTGGGAAGAACAGAACCTCGCAGGAAAGTTTCCCTTCAGCCGAGCAGTCGTGCATCTTGATGCTGCAAACAGTGTAATCCGGGTTGTTAAAATCACCCATAACACTTGGGACGTTTCCGTTGTACGATCCACCGAAATCAATCTTCACCTTGTTGCCCGACCTGTGGAACCACGCCTCCTTGATGGAAATGTTCTGCCCCTTGAACTGGGATGCTAGTTCGAAGTTCACCGTGAGTTTGATGAGCGCGTGCCTGAAGGCGATGTCAATCTTGCCGTCTGTGAAGCTGCCGGCAGTGACTTCTGTTCTCTTGTTGTTTTCTATTCCCGGGTACCACCACAGCAGGTCGGCCGCCCCAAGCCCTTCCGACTGGTCGGTCGGGATGGTGAACTCCACGCCGGAAGCATCTGTTTGTCCCTCAAGATAAGGCGCATAGGCATAGACCCCGACATTGTCCGAAGCCTTGCCCCAAAGCATCGGGGCCGCAGCGGTCCAGTTGTTGGAGCCGTCATTGTTCCAGAGAATGTTGGACTGAGTGTATGGGGCTGGATCTTCGGAAGAATCCTTCCCGTAATCGAGGAACAGCCCGAGAGTGCTGCCAGCATACGGGATCGAGCCTTCTGCCCGGGTCACGGGTGAACCGGCCGCATTGCTCTTGAAAGCCATGGTCCCAGCTCCCGAGACGCCGGCCGCGTCAACGCTGACGCTGATGCTCACAGCCCTCCCCTCCAGGGAAACGCCGCCCTCCGGCCCTTCAGCCTTGGTGCAGGACGCGATGGCCGCCACCAACACCGGGATAATGTATAAATTGGAATATTTCATATTCATCAGATTCCTTTGATGTCTTGTTCGCCTAATTCTATGCCGCTGTCTATTTTTCCTATTAGCTCCAAACCACCTACACCAGATTTATCATAAGTACAGTCCTCCGTCTGGAGACTGCCACCAGACAACCAACCTATGAATGCACCATAGTAATCTCCCTTTTCAATAGGAAGAATGATATTCCCATGGAAATGGAAATCGGTAACGCTTACATTATCCTTACAAACTCCAAAACTTCCTCCAAGATTCTTCATAAATACCTTAAACTCAGATGCATCAATTGTACCATAAACGAAGCAACTGCTTATTGTGCAATAGGCGGCATGTCCGATAAAACCTCCTAAAACAGAAGAATCCTCATTCCCGATAACAACTGCATAGGAATCACAGCGTTTTATGATGGACCTATTCCTATCTTTAATGCTGTCATCGGCATGAATACTCCCCGCAATACCACCGACATGAATCCCTGCTATCTTTCCTCGTGTCTTACAGTCCTCAATCGTACCTGCGTCAAACTGGCCAACAATGCCGCCACTAAATAGAGTTAATATTTCCGATGCAGGAGAAATATTCACTTCGGCCTCGCAGTCAGAAATCACACACTTTTCATCACTTTCTTCGAAATAAACAACCTTTCCAACTATACCTCCACAATAATAATCCCAAACCGTAGCCGCAGTCACTGTTATCTCACCTTGAACATTGCAATCTTCCACTTTTGCGGAACGCATATAAGCCACCAGCAAGCCACTGAAACAACCTTTTGACCCGATATGACAGTTTTTGAGATCCAGATTCTTGATTTCTCCTCCATCCAAAACTCCGAAAAGCCCGGAATATGTATATGGCTTACTGATATTCAAGTTAATAATAGAACATCCACCTCCGTCAAAAATGCCGGAGAAACCGTTCTTATCATTATCCCCTATCGGTGTCCATTCGTGACCCATAAGGTCGATGTTGGTCTCCAGACGGAAATATTTGTTGGAGTAAGCTTCACCTCCATTGACGTTGGCGGCGAGCCCGGCGAGGTCGGCGGCGGACTTGATGAGGTACGGGCTCTCCGAGGTGCCTTCTCCGGAGAAGAAATAAGTGTAGGTCACCTTCTTCCCGTCCCACTCGCTGTAGTCATCTACTTCAGCCTCGAACTTGCCGTCAATCCTGGTGCCCGCAGTCCAGTCCTCAACTGTGACACCGGCAATTCTCACGGCTCCTTTGCCGACCGTCAGTTCGTAGGTGTAGCGCTTGCCGATCTCCATCGGAGCAGGATTCGCGACTGTAAGATCCTTGCCTGCGACTGTCAGCGTGATAAAAGCATTACCGCGGTAGTCGCAGTCGTTCCGCCCGATTGCCGTATAAGAATACCCGGTCCGCCCCACAGTGCCTGCCGGCTGGGCGACACCTTTCTCGTCCTGAATATAAGGAGTCACAGAAATAATCTCATCGCCTTGTCCCCCATCCCATAAATGCAGCTTCAAGTCCATGATCTTCTGGTCATTACTGAATTCATCATTGAAGCCGACAATCTTCACGGTGACAAGGGACCTCTGTCTTTTAAGTTCAGCGACAAGCCGCCTGTCAGACGGGATCGGATCAACATCCACAACCGCCTCCATAAGGTCAGACTTGCTCATCTCCTCAAGAGTCGATTGATTCTTAAAATACTCTCCGAACACGCTCTCATAACCAATAAAAGGATATTGAATACGGAAAGTGTTCTTTTTATCTGTCTGCCAGACAAGGTAATCATCACCCACCGGAATCCAGGAAGTCCCGTCATACGTGTAGTCAACTTGTTTGTTGGCGGAAGTATGGACGACAGAAATCCTGTCACCTGCATTGAACCTAGTCTGATTCTCGCCAAGCGGGTTGCTCCTGGTGAGTGCTCCGACATAAGCGTCTATAAGCACGGTGTCCGGGTCGGTAGAATATTCAGATGGCAACTGAGGAGTCTTGTCGCAAGCGGCAGACATAGAAAGGATTGCAAGCAGCACCGCTGCATATATTGTTCTATTTCTCATAAGCAAATCGCGCGTTAGTCAGTCTCAATTGTTCCACCTTCAACGTCTTCCCATTTCGCAGTCGAGACCCCGTCCTGAACCGCGGCATACTTGCCGACTCTCAGTTTCAGGTAGTGAAAGACAATCGGAAGCTTGCCGTCAACAAGTAGATCTTTGGAAGTCACATTATTACGATATAAAAACAGCAAGTCAGAGCTATAACCGTCCTCTGACTGTTCTTGCTGGACCTCAAACGTGACAGCGGAAGATGGGCTTCCACTGACGCCATTCATATGTCTTGCTCGAATCATAAATCTCGATTATCACTTTTTCTCGGCTTCGTATTCATCATTGTCACCGCCAAGGTCAACATTTTCGTCCCAATCAAGGACGGTGACATCACCAAGTTCGATCTTATTCTTGCCGACAGTGAGGTTGAAGATGTAGCTTTTCCCAGCCTCAAGAGTCGGGATTCCGGTGAAAGTCTCCGTCTTGCCGGCCATCTTGAATTCGATGAACACAGCCTTATCCGCATTATTAGACGGCGATGTTCCGATGGCTGAATATGTCCAACCCTTCGTGCCATCTGAGTTGGCAACGTTCTGCCCGCTCGCATTCCGGACATAAGGAGTGACCGCCTTAGCATCCACATAGGCAGCATTGGCCAAGTATATTTTCAAGTCCGAAATCTTGTCAGTCTCAGGATCGTACTGATCATTATAACCGGCAATCTTGACAGTGACAAGAGAGAATTGACGGTCTAGCGTGAAACTCAGTTTATTATCACCAGAAGTATTATCGCCCTCTATGCCAGTTGTCATCATAAAATCCGCAGAAGCAAGCCCCGCCAAAGTGCTCTGATCAGTAACAAGTTCAAGGCAAGCACGTGGTTGGTAACAGGCGCCAAATTTATCTTTCTTACTGCTCGGCCAGACCATATACTTGCTATTGTCAACCGGAACCCAATTGCCTCCTTCCTCAAGTCTATAGTCAAATGAGTCACCACGGCTGACTTGCCATATCGAGATCACATCTCCTGGATTGAATTTCTTCTGCTCATCCTCACCACCAAGCGGATTGCTTCTGGTGAGCGTACCCACCGAGGCTTTGACAATCACCGCATTCGGGTCTGTGGTCCAGGAATATTCAGGGGCAGCGGTCTTCGCGCATCCGGCGAGGAGCGCAAGAGGAGCCAATAGCTTTAATATATTCACGTTCATATTCTTTTCTCCTTATTCAGTTTCCAATATGGCAGAATCCTCGTTCACCCATTCGGTCGCAGTGAATCCACCTGCGATCACGGCATCCTTGCCCACCTTGAGGGTGAGGGTGTGGGTGGTGTTAGGACTGAAAGTCAATTCCGGGGCCACCCACTCGTAGGCCTTGCCACCAGCCTTGAAGCTGATCTTGAGGTCGCCCTCCGCCATAGTCTGCGGCACGAGGATGCACTCATAGACAGAAGTGCAGTTGCCGGTCTCAGCAGCAGCGGCATGCCATTCGGTATTATACGGCTTCACATCAGAGGCTATAACTTGCACCGGTACATATGCAGACAATTTACCATCATACATCATAGTCGTAATCCAAAACGAACGCGAGGTTCCTGAAATAACAACATCGCTGATGATATTCGACTGTGGAATCCCCCCATTGTTGAACTCCGTACCGAGTCTGAAAGTGATCCTTACAAGGCTGAGCATGTGCGTGAATTCGATCTTCAGTTTGCCATCAGTCAGACATTTGTCCACCGTCTTTGCGCTTTGATAGGAGCCTACCCAACAAAGGTAGTCAGAACTTTTGCTTTCTTCGCTCTGTTCGGCCTCAATCTCACACATGGTATCGTAGAAGGGCAGCCTATCGAAGTCCTGAGTATCCCACAAATCGCGGTCCTTGAAACAAGGTGCCACAGCATATACGGTCACGGTGTCTTTCGCTCCACCCCACAGCAGAGTCTTTTCAGAGACCCATTCACCGGAAGATTTCGAGAATTTCGTGTTATTGAATGAATATGCTGCCTTTGTATGGTCCGTCACAATCAAGTCAAACTCGGTAATGTTGTCCGTGGTGTACGAGCCCTTAGTCGCCGGAGCGACCTCCGTGCTGACCCGGATGACATGATCCTCCGGAAAGCCCCCTTCCTGCACATTCTGCTTGGCGCATCCTACCGCGAGGAGCAGCAGGGCAATTGAATATGTTGTCTTGAATTTCATATACTCTTAATTTCCAGATGGTTTAGTGTTGGATATGGAATATTCCTTGCCATCTTTCTCTTTTCCGACAGGTTTCAGATCTCCGGTCTTGGCTCCATTGTACCAGCAATCGGTGAAGGTCACATCGCTGTTGTCAAACCCTATCGCGGCGCCTGTGTCAACAACGTTATCGCCCTCCTTCACAATGAAGCCATCGAATCCGCAAGACGTGAACGAATCGGCTTCACTGACATATCCGACAAGGCCTCCGCAACTTCCTTCTGTGACAGTGACAGTTCCGGACACCGTGCAGTTCGAGACCGTATAGTACGCCCCCAAAAAGGTACCGAACAAACCACCGACTCCTATTCTCCCCTTAACAGAAGAATTCACAGTGCAATCCGCTATAGTGTTATCATCAAGGTCATGGTCAACCACTCCTACCAATCCGCCTATATGCTGTCCTCCAGAGCCGTCCGTTATTCCCACTATCTCTCCTGAAGAGACAGAACAACCGAGAATGGTGCCACCATTAGTAATACCGCAAAGACCTCCCAAAGCTTCAAGGCCCTTTACCTTGACACTCGCCTTGCAATTTTCCAATGTGGATGATTTGCGCAATTCTCCGACCACTCCACCGGCAAAGCCTTGCTGAGCTGTGACGGTTCCGCTGACTTCACAATTGTATATTTTAACATTATTGTCAGCATAACCACAAATAATCCCCGCCGCACTAAGACCAGATGTGGCCACATCGGCGTCAACTATCGTCAGGTTCTGGATCAAAACTGTAGAAGTAAGATTATCATCGCTCTTTACACGGCCGAAAAGGCCTGCGTAACCATCTTCGACATTCACTTTCAGTCCATAAATCTTGTGTCCATGTCCATAAAAGGAACCACTAAAACTATAGGGCATATTTCCTATAGGAGTCCACGGAATACCCGCAAGAGACAGATCTTTTGAGAGTTGGAAAGTCCAACCACTAAAATCCTTTCCCTCATTCACCTCCTTGGCAAGGTAGGCGAGCTGAGCGGCATTTTCGATCTGTATAGGCAAGGTAGCTACGACGTATGGCTCAACTGTACCATCCCAAACATCGACATTCGGGTCGATCTCCGCCTCTCCGGTAGTAAGGCGGCCAGGATCCTTCCAAGGATTGAGCGTGATCTTTCCGACCTCAATCTTGTCCTTGCCGAGACGCATTTTCATCTCGTATGCATAGCCAAATTTCAAGCCGCCTTCCACCAGCCCTCCACTTGGAACGGTGTAGCTAAGAACCTTATTGTCGGACATCTTGACCTCCAACATTGTCGCGCCAGGTTTCTGACCGTCACCGGGGCAGAACACGGCCTCGTACTTAAGGTCGGCAAGCTTGTGCAGCGTGATGTTCTGGCTGGCCGCATCAGCAGCGGCAGAAACTTTAGATGCGTCAGTCGCATCACAGAGCACCTTTGATGTCGTTCCTAAAAGCACGGCCTTTTCAACAGTCACATCAGAGTCGAACTGGTTGCCTTTCTCGAAATTGAATGTCAACTTCACGAGGCGGTGCGAGAAAGTGATCAACACCTTCCCGTCAGTAGTGAAGTTTTCGTTCACGTTGTTGTCCGGAGTGAAACTATCATTCGCCCAGGTCACAAGGTCGGCCCAGGTCGTACCTTCGCTCTGGTCAGCCGGGATGGAGAACTCGATTTTGGCCGGGTCATCCTGTCCAGACACATACGGAGCGTAGGCGTAGAGTTTCACCGCAGTCTTGGAGTCCTTCCAGAGCATCTGCCTGTCCGCTTTCCAGCCGGAATCTTTAGTCCAACGGACATTGTCCATAGTAAGCCGGTCTCCAGAGCCGTAATCCAAGAAAAGGCCCAAAGTTGTCCCGGCATATTCATCGGTTCCGTCCGCGCGGGTCTGAGGTGCATCGGCATTCGCACTGATTCGCACCACTCCGTCCTCAGGGAAACCTACCGCCGGAATCTCCGGCTGCCGCATCCTATCCTTGTCGCAGGCCGAGAGCGCCAAGAGCGCTACAGTCGTCAATAAATATAGTTTTTTCATATATTAGTCAGTTTCAATGTCTTCACCATCTTCACCGTTACCGTCCACCCAAGGCTTCGCGGTGATTTCACCGCCCAAGAGGATCTCGTCCTTGCCGACTATTAGCGGAAGGACCATCGATTGGCCGCCGCCACTAGGGGTAATACGACCATTATGAGTGTATGTGTAAGGTTTCCCGTTCAACATAAAATCAATCTTCATATTAACCACCTCCTGTGGAATGAATATGCACTCGTACACGGACTGGCATCTTCCGGTCGTGCTTTCGGCAGGTGTCCATAATTTCCGATAGGCCGTGATTGCGGAAGGTGCGACTCCGCTTTTTTTCTTCACCTCAAACGTATCACTTTCTCTAACCCAAACATATTCTCCTTCCAGAACGGTTCCGCTGACAGTCAGTTTGGAGATCGGACATTCCTTCGGGACTCCGTTGTGGTTGAATTCCGTGCCGAAAGTCAATTCTACCTGAAAAAGGGTGAGGGCGTGGGAGAAGTTGATTATCATCTTCCCGGCATCGTCCACCGGTATTTTCTTCTCACCGTTACTGTCACCGGACAGGCTGTAGCCGTACCCGCTGTAAGTCAACAGGTCAGACTTCCGGCTGTCCTCGGTCTGCACGGATTCCACCTCGAATTCAAAGATGGAGTTGTCCTTGGATGTGTCAAGAGAAAGATTCCTTGTCGGAAGTGAAGGAGAAACCGCAAGGAAATCCACGACCGCGCTCTTGCTTTCCCAAAGCATCATTGACTCCGGAGTCCACTCGGTTCCATTAAGGGTAAAGCGAGTGTTAGGGTAGGAGTATCTGCTGTTGGAACGGTTATGAATCCACAAGTCGAAATCATTGATTGTCCCTACCTCTTCGTGATAGCCTCTGGTCATAGCTGTCACCTCAGGGCTGACACGGATGACCAGATTGTCCGATGACGGGCCCGGAGCCACCTCGTGCTTGCCGCATCCTCCCAAGAGGATCAGCAGGGCCGCGGCATAGGCTGAGAATATTGTTGAATTGTTTGTCATTTCCCTTAATATTTTGGCTGGATGCCAGAATAGTCCGCATTCGGATTCTTTGTACTTCCGAGTTTGTAAAGTCCAGTGGTCTTGTCGGCGTTGTACCAGCAGCCGGTGAATGTACATTCGCCGCTGTCGTCAATGCCGATCGCTGCACCTACTTTTACTTTATTGGCATCCACACCCTCTTCTTTCACGATGGTCCCGTCGAAGCCGCAATTCTCGAACTGGCTTTTGCCTTCCAGTGCGCCTACAAGACCTCCGCCTTGTTCTTGCCCTTTTTCATCCTTCATTACAGTGATTGTCCCTGTCATAATACAATTTTTGAGAATGTGGATATTCTCATCCATAGGGATGTAGACAGATCCGAACAGACCACCAACTCGCTTACCCTTTACTGTGGCATCCACTGTGCATTCCTGCACAGTACATTTGCTATGAATTCTTCCGAAAAGCCCCCCTATATTATAACTTTCACCCGCAATTTCTCCGGAAGAGACAGAACAGGAAGACACCTCACTTTCATATAAATATCCGCAAAGCCCACCGACATACTTTACGCCCGTCACTTTGGCTCTCGCATTGCAATTGCTGATTTCCGAATTGGTAATGTAACCGACAATACCACCACAATTATCTTTCTCTCCGATTATAGTACCGCTGACATCAACGCCGGAGATCTTCACATTCCCCACTGCTCCGCACAGGATTCCAGAGTGAGCGGTTTCGCTCGTGACATCGGCGCCTGAAATCTTCACATCCTTGATATAAGTCCTTTTAGTGCCACCCAAGAAAGGCCCGTTGACATAGCCAAAAAGTCCAGCTCCTTTAACTTTCAGTCCGTATATCGTGTGACCGCCACCGTCAAAATTGCCCTTGAACTCTTTCTGAAAAACTTCTGCTCCTATCGGGGTCCACGGCTTGTTGGCAAGGGCTATGTCCTTTGCGAGTTTGAAATATTTCCCTTGATAAGTATTTCCGCCGTTCACCTGCTCTGCGAGGTAGGCCAGCTGGGCGGCGTTTTCTATGAGTATAGGCGTGGCCTCCGAATCTCCGAGTGGATTCTCCGAGTCACCTGTACTGAAAGGCGTAACGGTCTTCCCGTCCCAGACATCAGCTTTAGGATCGACATCCGCTTCACCGCCCGTAAGAGAACCTGAATTACCCCACTCACCCACGGTGATGCCGTCCTTGGCAAGCTCGACCTTGTCCTTGCCCAAACGCATCGTCATCGTGTAGGCGGAGCCAAGCATAAGGCCACTGGAAACGAGTCCTCCGCCCGGCACGGTGTAGAAGAGGGCAGTGCCGTCGGACATAGTGACTTTTAACATCTTGGCGCCCTTTTCCTGCCCCTTGCCAGGGAAGAAAACCGCTTCGTACTTGAGGTCGTCCAGTTTGTGGAGAATTATGTCCAGGCTGGAAGCATCAGGGGAAGCGGTCACTGCCGGATTCCTATCAATGGTGGCATCGCAGAGCACTTTGGAAGCCGTGCCGAGAAGCACAACCTCCTTGACTGTAACATCCGAGCCGAATTGATTACCCATCCCGAAATTGAAGGTCATCTTAACAAGGCGGTGGGAGAAGGAAATAATGATTTTCCCATCAACAAAGTTTTGATTTTCACTGTTCGGGGCGAAACCGGCCTGTCCCCAACTTACCAGATCCGCAGCCGTTGTCCCGGCAGACTGATCGGCAGGAATGGAGAACACCAGATTCTTTGCATCAGCCGCTCCGTCAATATAAGGGGCATAGGCATAAATGTCGGCAGAGGTCTTGGAGTTTTTCCAAAGCATCTGCTTCTCCGGAGTCCAACCATCTGTGCCATTGGTCCATTTCACATTGGAATGGGTGTACCTGGCGTTTTCGGTTCCGGACCCATAATCGATGAACAGCCCAAGTGTGGATCCGTCATATTCGCGGCCATCCGCGCGGGTCTGCGGCTCACCGGCCGTGGCGGCTATGCGCACCACCCCGTCCTCCGGGAAGCCGGTCACCGTCTCCGGAGCCACCATCTTGTTGCACCCGGCTAACGCCAGCGCAAGGGCCACAACAGTGGAGAAGGATCCTATATTCTTTATATTACGTATCATTTTCCTAAATTCTTTGCTGTGATTCCAGTCTTTGTCTGATTATCACCTATGGCATCGAGTTCACCTGTCTTGTCGGCGTTGTACCAGCAGTCGGTGAAGGTTGCAATGCTGCCGTCGTGTCCGATGAAAGCACCGTAGATGCTGCCTTTGGTGAAAGATTCACCGTTAACCTTGCCGACTGTTCCGTTGACTCCACAATTGCTGAATTTACTTTCTGCCACATTTCCGCCGGCAAGACAACCGGCAAATCCTCCTATTCCTTGATAAGCATCAGTGATAAAATCGGGCACCACAGAGACGGCGACATCGCCAAGCACAGTGCAGTCGGAGATTTTATGACCACCAGCAGCTTCAACATGACCGAACGCCCCTCCAACTTTACCAAGTCCAGAAACGGTGGCATAGGTGATGCATTTTTTGATAGTAGAATTTGAACCTTGAATAAATCCTACAAGTCCACCCACACACGGATACTCAGTTGTATTCCCATCAACACTCACTCCCATAGTGCTTCCTGCCATAACAGTGCATTCCAGGATATTGCTCTCGTAAATGAAGCCGCAGAGACCGCCGACGTGCATTCTACCGTTCAACTTGACCTCAGCAGTGCAATTCTCCATAACTGATTTTCCAATAAGCTGGCCCACAACACCGCCCGCATACCTTTCTATGTTTTTGACATTGCCGCTGACAGTGCAGCCGGAGATGGTCGAGCCAGACGCGATTCCGCAAAGAATTGCACCATAATCTCCTTGTGAGCTGATTTCCGCGGAAGAAATCTTGAGATTCTTTACGGTTGCTCCGCTGATGGTTCCAAACAATCCCAAAAAAGGAGACCTCTGATTATCCACTTTCAATCCCATTATCTCGTGGCCATCGCCATCGAAATCACCGCTGAAATGCGAGGATTCCGCCAAATTCCCCACTCCGATAGGAGTCCATGAATATCCCGCAAGATTGATGTCGTCCATAAGTTTGAAGAACTTGCCGCTGAACCTTTCGCCAGCGTTTACCTTCTGGGCGAGGTAGGCGAGCTGGGCGCAGTTGTTGATGAGGATAGGGTTGGTCTCGGCTTTGCCGAGATCATTGCCGGCAGCATCTTTGACAGCGAAGGCCTCGGTGGTCTGGCCGTCCCAGGTGTCAACCGCGTCAGTCTCGCCATCAGACAGTGGGTCGCCGGTTGTCCATTCTTTCACAGAGACGTTGCCGATCTTGACGGACTCCTTGCCGACATAGAGCTCGAAGGTGTAGGCGTGGCGAGCCTTGAGTTCCGGGACACCTTTGACCTCAAGTTGTTCCGGTTTTGTTTTATCTGATACTTGAAGATAAATAAACCTCAAATTGTCATTCCGGCTTTCATTCGGACAAACAATTCCGGAATAAGTGTAGCCAACAGTACCTGCACTGAAGGTCTCATCCTCAATTATTTTCCCGTCAGCATCCTGAACAAGTGGTTTTTCTACCATATACAACCTATCTGTTCCGCCCCAAGTACTGCCTTGGCCTATTGTGACAAAATTGATCTTGTTGACATCCTTGTCATACTGGTCCAGGTACCCGGCGATCTTGATCTTCACGAGGGCGTTTTGACGGCCCAACTTGACGGACAAGATGCGATCCTCCGGAATTTCACTCCTGCTCGAACGAACAAACATATCATCCGCTGAGGCCAGTTTGGCTAAAGTGGACTGGTCAGCAGGAAGCGTGGTGTAACCCGCAGGATATTCTGCGGTAAAATAGAGGTTACTCTTGTCCCACTTGAGGTACTCACTGGAGTTCTCGGGTGCCCAAGTGCCGTTCTGGAGTTTGTATACCACGGTCTTGCCGGCGTTGGTGACGGCAATGCGGTCGCCTTCGTTGAATTTCCTCTGCTCGTCAACATTGCCGAGAGGATTGCTTCTTGTAATGACACCCACAGCGGCCTCGATGCGCACGGCATCGGGATCGGAGAGGTAGCCCGGCATTTCTGCCTTATTGCAAGCGGCGAGGGTCAGGAGCGCAACAGCCGCCAATGAATATAATCTCTTCATAAATTAGTCTGTTTCAACGCTTGAAGTTCCACCATCGCCCCATTCAGTCACTGTGATCTCATCGTCCAGGATGACCTCATCCTTGCCGACGGTGAGAGGGAGGGTGTAGGAATTGCTTGGCTTGAATATGAACGATTCACCGCCTGGGCCTTTCAGATTGGCCGTGTATGTGTAAGGTTTGCCGCCACAGACGAAATTCACCGTGAACTCATCCATACTCTGCGGCACTACGATGCACTCAAAAGTGACCTCGCAGTTCTTGGTCTTGTCATCAGCTTTCTTCCAGCCATCAGCGGTCTGGTAAGCCTGGATTTCGGTTGGATTGCCCGATGGCATCAGAGTCGCATAACCCACCTTGACTGTCGGTTTGAATCCGTTTATCTTCAGCTCACTGACAGGATTGTTCTCCGGAACGCCGTTATGGTTGAACTCCGTACCGAGGGTAAGCTTAACTTTCAGAAGAGAAAGGGTATGTTCAAATTTAAAACAGAATTTCCCGTCATTGAAATATTCTTCATCAGCCGGGGTAATACCATCTTTTCCTTGACCCGCCCAAAGAAGGTCGGAGGCTTTGCTCCCGGCAGTCTGAACTGACTCCACAGTAAACTCGAAGACAGGGTCATCCGTGAGAGAATGTCCGGATGTCGCAAGCGGAGGTGCCACAGCAAGGAATTTGAATTTTCTGTTCTTTCCCTCCCAAAGCATCTGTCTGGCAGGCTCCCATTCACCCGACCCGTTCCTGGTGAACTTGGTGTTGGTGTAGGAGTACTTGCTGTTCTCGCTATGGATGAAAAGGTCAAACTCCTTGAGAGTCTCCGTAGAGTAGGAACCTCTGGTCTGCGGGGCCACCTCCGGGGCGACGCGGACCACAGGGTCGAACTGTGCCTCGGGAGCGGAAGCCTTGCCGCATCCGATGGCGAACGCAGCAAACACCGTCAGAATGAATATCGAGCTGTTGATCCTCATTATCGCAAGTCTTGTCGTTGGTTAGTCAAGAGCCTCACCGTCATCAATGACATCACCCTGCAACCAGTTATTGATCATCACATCGCCAAGATCGATTTGATTACGGCCAACAATGAGGTTGATGGTTGTCACTTTGCCGGACTCGAAGTTGAAGTCCGTAGTGTTGGTGTAGGTGTAGTCTTTGCTGTTGCCCTCGCTCTTCACGGTAACCACAATGGTGTTGACTCCGCTCTGAGGGATGATGATGGATTCGTATCTTGTGTCGGCTTCGATCACAGGAAGAGCAAGCGCAGCCTCGCGGTTCGAGCCGAAGGTGACAACCTTGGTAAGATAGTTGACCTTGGCCTCAGTAGCCACATTCCTGAGTTCGACTTTCTCCACAGTCTTTCCGGTCTCATCCCACTGGTTGCGGAAAGAAAGCTTGATGATCACCTTGGCCATCATATGATCGAACGTAAGCGACACAGGATTGTTCTCAGCGACCTTTCCGTCGAGTTCTGTCGCAAGGAGAAGGTCACTGGCCTCTTGGTCACCCACATTCAAAGTGTAGTCCGCCGCGGAAAGATCAGCCACCGATACAGCATTCTTAGGGTAAACGCCGATGAAATAGTGCTCATCTTTCATATTTTTCCACAGCATCTGAGGTGTGGCCACCCATTTCTTGTCGGAGCCAAGCTTGTTGATCGCATTGTCAACCACCCTATCCGCGATGGATGGCGCGACATCCTTGGAGCCAGTCCAGGCATAGATGCTGATCTCATCGTTCATCTCAAAGCTCTGGCTGCCGTCAGCGGATGTCGCAACACGGGTCATTCCACCGATGTTTGTCGCGACAGTGATGTACTTGGGCTGCTGAGTCTGATCCTGCGCCTTATTGCATCCGATCAACGCCATAGCCGCAGCTCCGACAAGGACAAAAAGAATTGTCTTTTTCATTTTTTTAGAATTATTTGTTAATATTTTCTGTTTGTTAAACGCATGGTGATGTGCGCAAGTATATTCATTAATCGTCAGTAAGCATATTCATTAATCGTCCGGGTCGAGGATTTCACCATTGACCACCCACCCCTCGGTCCATTCGTTGATCTTGTAAGGATCAACGATCATAGTCGCCCGCATCTCGTCGTACTTCAGCGTAAGTATGTACTTTCCCGACGGACGCATTGGCGGAGCAAGAATGGCGCATTCGAGTTCATTGCCGCCGGCAAGGGTTATGATAAGGTATATTATCGTTGATTCGCTTCTTCCGATTGTAGGCATCAGGCGCAAGGTCGGTGTGGCTATGACACCACCCTCCTCACGGACCTCCGGGAACATAATGGATCGGACCTCATCATTCGTGGCCAAGCCGTAGAGACCATCCGGATCCTTTCTGCCAGGGTAAATTCCTGAAGCGTTGGACCGTACTGTCGCCTTGACACGTGAACCGGCAGGAGCACCGGATATCGTGACAGAGAGTTCGGACAGGATCCGGCGGATTTCAGAATTGACCACCAAGCTTTTGTCGTTTTCAACAAGGACCTCGTTCACTCCGTACAGGGCGTGCGATGGAGACGCGATAGGATCCTTCAGCCCGAAAACAAGGTCCTGGCCGTTCACAGCCGGCTCCGTCCACGTGAAGGGGTCCACAAGGTTCACGGCAGTGACAAAGAGATAGCGGCCAGGCTCCAGAAAGTAGCGTTGGAGGGCAAGTTCCGATGCTGAGTGATAGGGACGGTCGCACACCAGACCACCATCGCCATTGAATATCCAAAGTTTGGCGTCGTCAATTGTCACTTCGTCCCTGTCATCTTTATCAATAAAACTCAAAGCCACACTGACGCTACCGTTCTCCTCAGTGTGGAACTTTCCACAGGACTGAAGAGAGAACGCGGCCATAAAGAACAAGGACACTATGAATATGTTTTTCCTGATTGCCATCTTTTTATCCGTAAAGTTATTCTGTTACTACTGACCGACCAGTCTGTCTTCCCGTACCGAATCTGACACCGAACCTGATGCCGTTCTCCCAAAGGAGACCACGATTGTGCTGGTGCTCCGGCATAGCATCGAACCTCTTCCCCGCAAGGCAAGTAAGTCCGGAATACGCAGAGACTTCCAGATTCCCGCCCAAAGATCTCCTGACCTGAACACGACCGCCGGCCCCTAAATTCCAGCACGGGTCTTTCTTCGCGACGTTCTCGCCCGTGGCGGTCACGCTGAGGTCAGCCTTGGAAGCCATAACGGAAAGAGCCGGAGAGAATTCCACCGCCCAAGGGCTGTCCTTTGTTCCACTGAAGAAACCAAGTACATTCACGTTCACTCTGGCGTCCATCCTTGCAAGAGAGACGGAACTTTTGAGTTCTGAATAATTCCAGCCAAGAATATCGACAACCGGAGCCTCATAGCGGATGCCGTCAGAACCAAGCCAATAGCCACGCTCCACACAGCATTCCCTGGCAGAGAGGTTTATCCGGCCAGCAGTCAGCGCGATCTCAGTGGAGACCACATTCCCGAATCTCCGTCCAGCATACACGCCCACGCCCCATCCAGCCCTGGTCTTATCGGAGCCGAATGACGAGAATGTGTCGAGACCAAACGGAATCTCACCACTGATTCCGGCAAACCATTCCTGTCCCATAGAGGACTTAGGGACATTCTGAGCGGAAACCGTTAAAAAAGACATTGCCAGCATCACACAGCAGCAAATGAGGGATCGTTTCATCAGACTTACAAGATTTTAGGAGTTTGGCTCACTGCCGATGGAGCCCACCATCAGTGAAAAATTCTAAACGTACAAATATAAGGTCAATCCACGCATTTGCCAAACGTTTCGCTCTACCTTTTGTTCCTTTGACGTGGAGCTCATCAAAAAATCGCGTTCCTTTAACGAGAAGAGACGTTCTTTTAACGAGACAATCACTGGTTAAGTCTCTGAATATAGGAATCATTCAAACACCTGCATACAGCCAGGTACATAAGTCATAGCTTCACATTGACGAGGGTCCCCATCAGACTGCATTCAGGTGAGACTATGCTCACACAAAAAAGGCGGCTGCAGATGTGCAGTCGCCCTTTTGAATTCTACCGATTATGATTATTTCGTACCTTCTAATAGAAGATCATCAACACGTGCATTCTGCGAGTTCGGATTGGTTATGGTGATCGTGAATGCCTTCACTCCGGAAAGAACAGAAAGGATGAATTCCTTTCCCTTTGTTTTTTCAGTCACTTTCACGTTATCAGAACAAGAGACAGTAAGGAAATCCTTATTACACTTATACGAGAACCTCAAATCACCGCTCATTCCTTTAAGGTCAGAAATCTTGATTGCAAGCGTACCCTTATTCTTGCCGACAAGAATCTCCGGAGATTTACCCCCGGCAAGAGACTCTTCATAAATCTTGGTCGAGCCAGTGCAAGTGTATGGATCCGTAGGCTTATCTTCCGCCTTGTATGAACTCCAATCCTCGGACCAGATCTTCACATACTCCGGTTCCGGCTCAACACTTCCGGCCTCATGGCTGACATAGTAACTATTAACCATTTGCGCAGAGCCGTTGTACTCACCCCTCTTGCCAATGACAGTAAGAATATTACCGACCTTCAGGCCAATATCCTCTATTGCGGGACCACCTTCAGCCGCCTTCATTCGGAAGACGTACAAAGTAGTTCCCTCATCATCAGCGATCGTCAAGGTAGCGTTCTTGAAAGAAGCACTGATCTCCTTGATGTTGACAATCTTGCCCGTCACGATATATTCAACGTCTGAGACTTCCTTGGCAAGGAACTCCTTGATGGTGGCAGGAATATAGTGGACATGGCTCTCATAGACACCATTTACCATCTGGGCTGTGCCATTATACTCTCCTCTCTGACCGAGAACCGTAAGTTTGTCACCTACACCGATGGTCAAATCCGTAATCTTGCCACTGGCAGGCTTCATCCTATGAACAAGCACCGAGTTGCCAAGAGCATCGGCAACCGTGATGTCCGCATTGTTGTACTGTTCAGAGACAGAAATCTTTTTAACGGTTCCGGTAAGGCGGTACTGCGCCGGGCTGACCGCAGCCTTCAGGAACTCGCCCACCGTCACTTGAAGAATCGCACCCTTCTGGGTGAAGCTGTAGCTAACTTCCGATGAAGCTTCAGATGTTGATGAGGTAAAATTGATAACACCTGTGCGATCACCACCATTGTTAGCCTCCACTCTTACCGTCACATACGCCGTGTCGGCAGGGTTCGTCTCAAGTTTTGTAGGAATGCCGTTCTTGGAAGTGATTCCAAGGACAGAAATCCAACTCTGATAGTCTTCCGGCACAACAGGATTCACACCTTTACCCTTGAATGCTACTACGACCTCAAGGGTCTCGCCTTCCATAGAGACATCATCTCTTGACGAGTTCATCACCTTAGCAAGTGACTTCTTAAGCTTGGTGATCGTCACATTTTCAAAATTCTTATACGAACTCCATGTACCTGAGAAATAAACAGAATCACCGACTTCGACATTTGGATAGTCCTTCATTGAGTCTTTGGTGGAGCCGTAAACCTGAACATCCTCATCATACGTGCCGTCATTAATATAGAAGGCACCGTATGAAGCATAGTTGCCAAGTTTTGTAACCACGCCTCGTGTACTATAACTAGCGCCCACAGCTGCGGTCTCCTTGATTTCCTTGCACGTCAGCTGCACAGGATCAAGATCGCCTTGACGAAGGATAAGATGCTGCTTGCTTCCACCGCAAACTATCGCCACAGCCTGTTCGCGGCCACCTTTAAAGGCCTCAGCCGTGAATTTGACCGTCACCTCACCGGCATTGCCTTCAGTGACATCGGCCAAAACCCATGAATCCTTGCTTGACTTGATGTCAGCAGCGTCATTGGTAAGATTACCCCACACATCATGAGTGGCTTTCTTACCCGAATTGAAAGTAATGATCTTTGGCCAGTTCTCATCAACCACAAACTTCCAGTCCTCTGTAGCTGTGACCTTAAGATCTACCGAACCTCCGTCTGCCGGAAAGGATATGAAAGTCTTGTCGAGTTTTATGTTGTCGAAAGAACCGACCCGCTCCTCCTCCTTTTCGCAGCCAGCGAATACCAGTGAGGAAGCAAGAGCCAATATAGAGAATATATTTCTTATTTTCATGATATTAGTCCGGATTATTAGTTAAACATGTACTTGATTCCGACAGAAGCATACCAGCACTGGCCGATTGCAGTGTAAGGGATGAATGTCTTTACACCTGAAACGACATTCTTTGGAGTAGAGAATACAGGATAACCTTCAGAGTCTGTCTTTTCGTATTTGAGGATACGACCAGAATTAAGATCCGGGTTCATGTACTTGCTGACACCCCAACTTGAGTTGAAGAGATTAAGAATATTCTTAATGTCAACACTGAGCTGAAGGGTGTTGGTAGTCTTGCCGATGTTGAGTTTGAAATCGTGCTTGTAGCTTACGTCAAGTCTGTGAACCCAAGGAGAGTAAACACTGTAGGCTTCGGCGTATTCGCCCTGATGCTTGCTGAGGTACTTGTCATTATGGACATATTCCATAAAGCGGTCGCGATCACCCTCGGAGGCAAAACGGAACTGATTGTCAGCCACCTGCTTGTCGGTAGGAATATAAAGGGCATCGTAGTTATAACCATCGCCGTTCATGTCATTGTCAAGCATGTAAGAGTAGTTGTAGCCACCTCTCCAAGCCTCGTAAATCAAGCTGTAGTGGTTGCCGCTCTTGTCGTGATGGGTCGCGGAGACGACGAAACGGTCAGGAGTAACGTACTGTGAGTTATGAAGTTTGATATTGTTAGGACCGGCCACGGTAGGAACGTATGTGAACGCGGACTCGGCATTTGAGCCTGGCATACCAGTGATTTCCTTTGAAGCCACACGGGTGTAGGCCGCCATGAGACTGAGACCCTCTATAGGACGCATATTCACAGTCACATTAGCCGAATAGCCGTAACCTTTGCTTGTGTTCTCAAGAACGAAAGCCTTGGTGGCGTTTCTGAATGTAGAAGGGAATATAGGACGATCGTCCGCTCCGCTCCATCTCGCGAATCCTTCGACAGGAAGCATGCTCCAGTCAGACATCATCACACCATTAACAGTCTTATTGAATATTCCTTCTGCGGTGATCGTGAATGGGAATGAGACAGGAAGCTGGTAGTCAACAGCAAGGGATGTCTTCCAAACCTGAGGCATCTTGAACTTGGAGTCAACCGCAGAGATTGAGGAAGGAACGGTACCATCCTCAGGAGTGATTGTCTTAGGATAGCCAAGGGTGTAGAGTTTGTCGAGCAGAGCCTGTGTGGTGGCCTTGCCGTTGGCGTCAGTTACAAGTCCGCCCTTGAAAGCGTCCATGGTGAAGCCCTTCTTCTCGGCGTTCTTGGCGTTGATCTGAGCCTGGTACTGAACCATACCGGAGTTGGTAGGCATGTTCGTGAAGAACACGAGAGGGAGACGGCCTACGAAGAGACCGGTACCTCCGCGGAGGGTGAGGCTCTTGTCATTGAGAACGTCCCACTTGAAGCCGACACGCGGGGAAACCGAGATTCCGGCAGAAGGCCACTTACCTGTGTCGATGTGACGAACATCGTTGTTGCTGTCATAGTAGTCGAGATCAAGGATGGCTTTGTTGGTCATCAGGTCGCTGTTGTTGAAGAACAGACCGTCGAAACGAACACCGTAGGTCAATTTGAAGTTCTCGGTAGGATTCCAGTCATCCTGAGCGTAAAGACCCAGCTTGCTGAACTGAACGCGGGCGGCAGGATTCTTCTCACCGTCATAACCGTAAGTGAGGCAGACAACCTCAGGAGCGGCTCCATTGACGAAATCATCAACGCTTGAATAACGATAGTAACCCGTACCGTTTCTCATGTAGGCGTTGTCCGCCATCTGATATTCATAGCTGAGACCAGCGGTGACCTTGTGGCTGCCTACATAATAAGTGATGTCATCCTTGATGTTGGCGATTGTATTGTGGACAGCGTTGTTCCAAGTGAAGAGCTCATAGCCAAGGGACATATACTGGGTGTTGGTGCCGGTACCGTCCTGGATGTCAATGAACGGGAACTCGCTTGAGTTGGTTCCGCGCACGTCGTCAAGCTTTGAGAACGTGGCGAGGAACTGGTTGGAAAGGTTGTCGCTGATACGGCTGTTGAGGTCAACTGAGACAGAATGAACAAGGTTGTTCATAGAGTACATCGAGTTGGCGAAAGCCATAGAGTAAAGAGAGGTACGATAGTAAGGTGAACGTGTGCCTCCGTCCATCGAGGAGTCGTTAGGCCTCATCCACGATGTGTTGTTGGTGTAGTTGTAGCGGACAGCGAGATGGTTCGCGTCGTTGATGTTCCAGTCGAGACGTGCAAGAATCTTGGAGTTGCTCTCGTCTGAAGGGAAATCTGTGTAGGAACCAGTGTCGTAGCCATACTTGTCTTTCACGTGAGATGAAACTCTCTCCATATCAGCCACAGAAGCGTAAGAAAGGTACTTGGAAGCATTCCCAACGCCATTCTCGGAAGCTCTCCAACGTACGGCGACAGATGGAGTCTGTGAATATTCAGCGTTCACGAAGAAGAAGAGTTTGTTCTTGATGATAGGTCCGCCGAGAGTGAAACCGTATGTTGTGTTACGGTCCTTGTCACGGGCGCCTGGGATCTCGGTTCCGTCAACAGTGTTACCGCGCATATTCTCGTTGCGGTGGTAAACGTATGCGGATCCCTTGAAGGTGTTGGTACCGGACTTGGTGATGGCGTTCACGCCACCTCCGATGAAGTCGGTCTGACGGACATCATAAGGAGAGATGACAACCTGGAGTTCTTCAATCGCATCAATAGAGATAGGAGAACCGCCTCCAGGAAGCTTCTCGTTAAGGCCGAAGTTGTTGTTGAAGTTCGCGCCGTCAACGGTGAAGTTGGCAGTACGTCCGTCAGTTCCGGCGAAGCTCATTCCGTTTCCACCGTAAGGGGAAAGTCTGGTCACGTCGGTGATGCTCCTGCTTACGGTAGGCAGAGCGGTAATCTGGGCGTTGTTGATGTTGGTGGCGGCACCGGTCTTCTCAACGGCGAACTTGGAGTTCGCGGTGGAGACAACAACAGCCTCGGAAAGCATCTGGGTATCATCGTTCAGCCAGGCGTTAAGATTGTAGGCCTCGGCGAGCTGGAGGGTGACATCAGTGAAGGTCACGGTCTGATAGCCAAGGCAGCTTACCTCAACCTTGTAAGGGCCACCTGAACGCATACCATTGATCGCATAACGACCTTCGGCATTGACAACAGCATAATACTGTGTGCCCGATGGAGTGTGAACCGCAACCACTGCGGCACCAGGAACCGGGGCTCCGTTGGCGTCTGTAACCTTACCGTTCAGTGAGGACGTGGTCACCTGCGCGAAAGCCGTGATTCCGACAAGGACTGCAACTAATGCGGCAAATCCCTTTTTGAGTAATTGAACCATAGATTTGTTAATAAAATAAAGTATTGAATTAATCTTTTCAGCTCAAACCATTCAACTTGCGAATTTAACACTATTTCTTCGGTTCAGAAAATTTAATTCAGTTACAAATCAATTACAGTTGATAATTGTTATGATTTAATCAAAAAATGCTGATTTAGTAATATTACTGGCCGACCGATGCAGACCGGCATTGTTCAAACCTTGCCTCTGCCCTTTGCCCAAACTTTGAGAAGCTTTTGGATATTCCCGAAAAAGTAGTACCTTTGCACACGGAATGTGGAGAGATTTGCCTGCTTGCAACCACACTAAAAAATGCTAAAAAATTTCATATTGTGTTTTTGGTGTCGCTCCACGTATTCCGCATACGTTGGAGTTTTTTGTTTTCGCCTGCCGCGCTGAAATGCGACGTTTGAAATAATGGCCGAAGAATTTGGCCCATTATGGCGAAATGATTGAAATTATAAATATAACACATTATGAATTACTTATTTACAAGCGAATCAGTTTCCGAGGGACATCCTGACAAGGTCGCGGATCAGATCTCGGACGCGATTCTGGACGAGTTCCTCAGCCAGGATCCGGAGTCAAAAGTGGCCTGCGAGACATTCTGCTCGACGGGTTTGGTGGTAATCGGCGGCGAGGTGCGCTCGGACGAGGCGTACGTTGATGTTCAGAAGGTTGTGCGCGGCGTGATCAACCGAATCGGTTACAACAAGGCTGAATATATGTTCGACGGCAACTCCTGCGGAGTGCTTTCCGAAATTCACGAGCAAAGCCAGGACATCAACCGTGGCGTGGTCCGCGAGAACCCTGATGACCAGGGAGCCGGCGACCAGGGAATGATGTTCGGCTACGCCTGCAAGGACACGGAGGACTATATGCCGCTCCCGCTCTACCTCTCCCAGATCGCACTTCAGGTGCTGGCGGACATCCGTCACAACACTCCGGAGCTGATGCCTTACCTGAGGCCTGACTCAAAGTCCCAGTTCACCATTGAATATGACGAGTCCCACCACCCTGTAAGGGTCCACACGATCGTCATCTCCACCCAGCACGACGACTTCGTGGCCGAAGGACTCGGGAATATCACATATTCAGAGGCGGTCCGTCAGTTCGGTCAGGACAAGGTCGATCAGGCGATGCACGACAAGATTGAAGCGGATGTCAGGAATATCCTCCTGCCTAAGTTAAAGGCGGCCCTCAACCCTCAGACGGCCGCCCTGTTCAAGGACGATTTCATCCTGCACGTCAATCCGACCGGCAAGTTCGTGATCGGCGGCCCCGCGGGGGACACCGGTCTCACCGGCAGAAAGATCATCGTGGACACCTACGGTGGCAAGGGCGCGCATGGTGGCGGAGCCTTCTCCGGCAAGGACCCGAGCAAGGTTGACCGTTCGGCTGCCTACGCGGCAAGGCACATAGCCAAGAATATGGTCGCGGCCGGTGTCGCTGACGAAATGCTTGTCCAGGTCGCCTACGCAATCGGTGTGGCGAGACCTGTGAGCATATTCGTGGACACTTATGGAACCGGCGTCGTGCCTGACGCCGAGATCGCCCGCAAGATAGAGGATCTCTTCGACCTCCGTCCCGCCGCCATCATCCGCAAGTTCGAGCTCAAGAACCCGATCTACGAACCGACCGCCGCCTACGGCCACTTCGGCCGCAAGCCGTACACCAAGACCGTGAAGGTCGGCAAGCCAGGGCACCAGACCGACAAACTCGTCCAGTTCTTCGGATGGGAAAAGCTCGACGCTGTCGATGCCATCAAGAAAGCCTTCAACCTTTAATCGCTTATATGATATTCATAAATGAATGAATATCGCTTGGAAGCATCAACAAGACAAAATGCCGGTGGCTCCCTGAAAAATGGTCGCCACCGGCATTGTCTTGTTTGAAGCTTTGTGCTCGATCCAATTCAAGACAATTCATTTCTGCCATAGGAGCACAAACTGATGATATTGCTCCTGTCGATGAAAAAACAAAGGGTACTATATAGGAGTTGGCCAATATTTCTCTTAGTATGTTGATATTTAAACAATTGTGCATCGCTGATAGTCCTGCGCAAGAATCTGTATGTAAAGGACCTAATCTCCATCGTAAAATAAAATAAGGTGTGGCGGAAGATCCCGGGCTTATGCATCGGGTGAAAAAAGTGGCTTTCCGCACCCGACTCCAATCAGGGATATCTTTCCGGGTGTCTAACCACTCCTTTTTCACC
>OIYR01000289.1_pt1 | contig 29156 bp, 25 predicted proteins | sample 1588221 | NCBI WGS metagenome assembly OIYR01 (sample SAMN03283292) | human gut metagenome | biome: human-associated habitat; material: feces | host: Homo sapiens | place: Peru | collected 2012
TAAAATCTTACAAGCTCTAAGCCTGCGTTCGCCAGCGATGAGAGTGTATGAGTCATCATTGTCTTTATAAAGCACCACAGGTTGGATAAGTCCAAATTCCTCTATGGACGATGCTAGCTCGTTTAGAGCGTCTTCATCGAAATTTTTACGCGGTTGGTAGGGGTTTGGAGCGATTAAATCTATCTCAATGTTTTGCACATCGCTTACATTGATACCCAAATCCTTGCTATAAGCCTCAGCAGCCTCGCCAAGCAGGCTTTCAAGTCCTCGTCCTAGTGCTTTTCTCTTTGCCATATCTTACCTCAAAATCGAAGTTGCCAAATTTTGATAAGCTATGGAGCCGGGCGATTTTATGTCATATAAAATAATCGGCTTACCAAAACTCGGGCTTTCAGCTAATTTCACATTGCGCGGAACGATGATGAAATCCTCTTCTTCATCGACACGAAAGAGCTGTTCTTTGAAATTTTGTTTCAAATCCTCCACCGTGTCGCGCGAAAGGTTGTTTTGTATGCTAAACATAGTCGGTAAAAAGCCCCGAATTTTAAGCTTTGGATTGAGCGTTTTTTTGATGATTTTTATGGTATTTAGCACCATAGCCACGCCTTCTAATGCGTAAAATTCACATTGAATGGGGATTATCACGCTATGACTTGCCACAAAAGCGTTTATAGTGATACTTCCAAGTGCTGGCGGGCTATCAATGATGATAAAATCATAATCATCAGCCACTTCTTCAAGGGCTTTTTTTAGTATGGTTTTCATCTGCACGCTATCTTCTTTGGCTAACTCTTGCTCGATGCCCACAAGTCCTATGTTTGACGGGGCTAAATGCAGCTTTGGCAGCTCGCTTTTAAGGATAATGTCTGAAAGCTTCTTGCGTCCTGTGAATATATGGTAAATGTTATACTCGTAGTTGTTGCGGTTAAAGCCAAGCCCTGTGGTTGCGTTTGCTTGCGGGTCTATATCGACTAAAAGCACCTTTTTTTCAGCCACAGCTAAGCTTGCGGCTAAATTTATCGCCGTTGTTGTCTTTCCTACGCCACCTTTTTGGTTGGCAATCGTGATTATCTCGCTCATCTTAGACTATATATCCTTTTGTTTTGAAATAAAATCGAACCATCATCACAGAGCAAAACACTATCCAAAGGCACTTCCTTGCCATCATAGTGAAAGCTGTAATTTTTTGATTTTTGAAATTCTACCATATATTTGCTGAAAATTTCTTTCCAAGAAAGATTTTTTTCAATTTCTTTTGCAAATTTATCTACTAAGTCTGCTAAATCGACATTTATGTCAAGTGTGGCTGCACCAAAGGGCGCAAATTTGGTATTTATGCCTGTGCTGATGATGATGAAATCATTGATTTTAGCACTCATCACCCCGCCTACTTTTTTATCATCTAAATATAAATCATTAGGGTATTTAAGCCACACGCAAGAGCCATTTGCCACTAAAACTTCCTTAAAAAGAAAGGCAAAATAAATGCTTAAAGATGATAAAGGCAAATCAGAAGCTAAATTTTCACGCTTTAAACAAAACGAAAGGTGCAAATTTCCCCTTTGACTTTGCCACGAGTTATCCCTACTGCCCACACCGCCTGTTTGTTCGAGTGCGTAAAGGGCAAAGGGCTTGTCAATGTCGCCTTTTCTTGCCTTTTTACACATAAACAAATGCGTAGAGTCTATTTTATCGATACAAACTATCTCCACTTTTCAGCCTTTTTCCGTTGATATAGTCTTTTGCGCTCACTTTGTTTTTGCCACTTTCTTGCAACGCCTTTACTTTGAGCGTGCCTGTTTTGCAAGCAAGCAAAAAGCTCTCTTTTTCCACGCTTAAAATTTCTCCGTCCCTTTCGTGCGCCGCATTATCCACTAACTCAATGTCGATAAACTTCAAACCATTGCTTAAAAAGACACTTGGCCAAGGATAAAAGGCTAAAAATTTATGATAAAGTTCTTTGGCGTTATCTAAATTCACAAGCCCGTTTTCTTTTTTGATTTTGATGCAAAAAGTGGCTTTGCTTTCATCTTGTGGCAAGGCTTTAAGCGTTTTAAATTCGTTTAAAGTCTCTACACATAGCTTTGCCGCAAGCTCGCTCATCGCTAAAAACACTTCATCAGCCCTTTTATTTTTTATATTTAAACTCGCACTCTTTAAAATCGCCCCGCCATCAAGCCTTTCATTCATCAGCATAGCACAAACCCCGCTTGTTTCGTCCCCATTTAAAATCGCTTGTTGTATAGGGCTTGCCCCGCGGTATTTTGGCAAAAGAGAAGCGTGTAAATTTATGCAAGGGGCGCAGTTTAAAATCTCTTTTGGCAAAAGTTTGCCATAAGCAGCAACCACGATAAAATCAGCCTTTAAGCCCTGAATTTGTGCTAAAATTTCGCTAGTTTTTAAACTTTTTGGCGTGAAAATGGGCGTTTGGGGAATTTTGCGTTGCGCTAAACGCTTAACTTCGCTTTGTTTCAGCACGCCTTTTCGTCCAAAAGGTTTATCCTCGCCCGTAAAAACACCCACAATGCTAAATTTACAAGCAATCAACTCGTCTAAAATGCGCTCAGCATAGCTTGGAGTCCCCATAAAGATGATTTTTGGCATTTTTTATCCTAAATTTGTGCTTATGAAAGAGACATTATATTTGAAAACAATTAACGATTAAACCTTATAATGAGTGCTGAATTTTAACTTTACCCGAAAGGATACACAATGAAATTTTTAGAAAATGACAAAATCGCCGAAGTTTTTAAATTTCGCCACGCTTGCAAGGAATTTGACGGGGGCAAAAGCGTGAGTGAAGCGGACTTTCGCACGATTTTAGAAGCAGGCAGGCTAAGCCCTAGTTCATTTGGCTTTGAGCCTTGGAAATTTTTGGTGCTCAAAAGCAAGGAAATTCGCCAAAAAATTTATGATGCGGCGTGGGGCGGGCAAGATGCGCTTAACAACGCTAGCGAATTTGTGGTGATTTTAGCGCGAGTTGGGGCGGATTTGCACCCAAATGCTGATTATATCAGCTATGTGATGAAAGAGGTGCAAGGGCTTAATGATGAGGTGCAAAAGATAAAAAGAGGCTTTTTTGAGAACTTTCAAAAAGATAATTTTTGCATTTACAATGACGAGCAAAAGCTCTTTGACTGGGCGTGCAAGCAGTGCTACATAGCCTTAGGCAATATGCTTACAAGTGCAGCCTTGCTTGGCATAGACTCTTTGCCTATTGAAGGTTTTAACCGCCAAAGCGTAAATGAAATCCTACAAAAAGAAGGTTTGCTTGACACAAAGCATTTTAGCGTAGCAGTTATGACGGCGTTTGGATATAGAAAAAACGCTCCAAAGCACGCTCAAACAAGACAAAGCTTTGAAAAAGTGGTGCAAGTTATTTAAAACTTGCAAATTTGCACGCCAAAAGGGCGAATTGTGCCAAATTCGCCCAAAGGATAATGATGAAAAAAACTTGCCAAAATTCAAACTACGACACCAAATTTGAACAAAAAAGAGCCTTTGAAAAAGAGATTTTGCTAAATCGCACCAAAAATTACAAAAATATCTTTGAAAATGCGCGTACAAGGCAAATCATCGAGCATATCAAAGAGTATTATGGCGATGAGCTTGAATTTTTGTGGCTTGACTCGCCAAATTCGGCTATCTTTCGCCACAAAGAAAACAAAAAATGGTATGCGCTTGTAGTGGCTTTAAATGCCCGTAAATTAGGGCTTGAAGCAGATGAAATCATCAACATTATGAATGTCAAGGCAAAGCCCAAAATCATCGATGATTTCGTGGATAATGTGAGCTTTTTTCGCGCTTATCATATGAACAAAAAGCACTGGCTCACCATAAAGCTAGATGAAAGTGTGAATTTAAAAACCTTAAAAAAGCTTGTTGAAGAGAGTTATCAAATGACGGGAAAAGATAAGCTTAAAAGCTGAATATAATTTACAAAAAAGTATTATAATATAAATTTGAGTGTTGAGCTTATTAGCCAAACGCTTATAAATTAAAAAAGATTTAATATAGCAATATCAAGGATATTTAATGTTACCTGACAAGACGCTTACTTATATTTCGTTGTTTTCATCGGCTGGTGTGGGGTGCTATGGTTTTAAAGAGGCTGGATTTGAGTGCATTGCTACAAATGAGCTGGTTAAAAGAAGACTAGACATACAAAAGCTCAACCAAAAATGTAAATTTGATGAGGGTTATATTTGTGGCGACATTAAAAATTCAGCTATAAAAGAGCAAATTTTAAAGCAAATTAACACTTACAAAAGGTTAGGAAACGACAAGGTTGATGTGCTTGTAGCTACACCGCCTTGTCAAGGAATGAGCGTGGCAAATCACAAAAAACACAACAACGAAATAGAACGAAATTCGTTAGTTGTCGAAAGTGTAGAGCTTATAGCGCGAATTAAGCCGAGATTTTTTATCTTGGAAAATGTGTCAAGTTTTTATAAAACAGGTTGCGTGGATAAAGGAGGAAATATCGTAGAAATAGGCAAAATGATAGAGCAAAATCTTTCAAAGGAGTATTCTATCTATAATGAAGTCATCAACTTCAAAAATTATGGTGCAAATTCAAGTAGGACAAGAACCCTTGTCATAGGTGTTTGCGATGAGTTTAAAAATTTCATCGCTAGCATAGAACTTTTTCCAAACTTTCAAACAGAAAAAACATTAAGAGAGCTTATATCAAAGCTAAAATCACTTGAATGGAGCGAATTTGACAAAAATGATTTTTATCATAGTTTTAGAATTTATCCACAATATATGCGTGAATGGATAAAGGATTTGCAAGAAGGGCAAAGTGCTTTTGACAATAAAAATGACAAGAAAAAGCCACACCAACTCATAAATGGCAAAATTATCATCAACAAATCCAAAAATGGTGATAAATATAAAAGGCAAAAGTGGGACGCAGTAGCCCCTTGTGTGCACACAAGAAACGACCAACTTGCAAGTCAAAATACCATTCACCCAAAAGATGATAGAGTTTTTTCTATTAGAGAGTTAATGCTTATGATGAATATCCCACAAAATTTTGCGTGGTTACCTTTAAGTCTTGATGAGCTGAATGCTTTGAGCGAGCAAGAAAAACAAAAATTATCAAAACAAAATGAAATGAATATAAGACAAAGTATAGGCGAAGCAGTGCCGACTATCATTTTTAGGCAAATTGCAGACAAAATTCAAAACTTTATGCAAAAACAAAAACTAAACAACAAAGAGATTTTAGAAGAAATCGCCAAATATGGCTTACAAAATAGCCAAAATCTTAATGACTATATAAATACAAATTTACACAAAATTTCAAAAGCGTGTTTGTCAAATTTAGCTGAGATGGCAAATTCTCAAAGGGCTGAAAATGCAGCTTATTTTACAAACAAATTTATCGTCAATGAAATTGCTAAAACTTTACCAAATTTTAATAAAGACGAAATAACTATCGTTGAACCAAGCGTTGGTTGTGGAAATTTCGTGCCTATTTTGTTTAAAAAATACGCTCATATTAAACAAGTGAATTTAAATTTGATTGATATAGATAAAAATAATTTAGACATTTTAAAACTACTTTATAAGGATTTAACCCCAAAAAACTTTAAATTAAATTTTATTTGTAAAGATTTTATGAAATATGAAACAAAGGCTGATTTAATCGTAGGCAATCCGCCATTTACCAAGCTCAACAAAAATCAAATTAACAAAAAAGAATTTAGTGAAAATTTGAGTAATTTAGCAGGTTTATTTTTAGAAAAATCTTTAAAAATGGCAGATTTTGTCTCAATGATAATGCCTAAAAATTTGCTTAACACAAAAGAATATGAAAACACGCGCAAAAAATTGCAAGAAAAGGGTGTGAGTAGTATTTTAGATTTTGGAGAACTTGGTTTTAGTGGTGTGTTGATTGAAACAATCAACATAAGCACGGGTAAAACAAAAGAAGTGTATGTCAAATCTCTACCTTTAAAAATGTGTTTGCTGCAAAAAAGTGTTTATATTTTTGATGACAAGCTGCCCTATTGGGTAATTTTTAGAAATGCTTTTTTTGATAAAATTTTTAACAATATGAAACTTGGAATTTTTGAAGCTTTTAGGGATAGACAACTCACAAATTCAAATACCACAACAATTAAAAACGCTAAAAATGTGAAGGTCATTAAGGCTCGTAACATTGATGATAATGGTAAAATCATAGAAATAAAGGGTTATGACAGCTATATCTCAAAAGATGAACTCCATAAATTTAAAATAGGAGAATTTTTAGATAGGGACGATGTATATTTAACGCCAAATATGACTTACAATCCGCGCCTATTAAAAAAAGAAAAAGGCTTTATCGTCAATGGTTCAGTGGCGATTTTAATTCCAAAAGAAAAACTAAATTTGACGAAACAACAGCAAAATTATATAGCAAGTGATGAATTTAGACATTTTTATAAAATTGCTAGAAATTATCAAACACGCACTTTAAATATCGACAGCACAAGCTGTTTTTGGTTTGGCATTCGTAAAGGACAATGATGCAAACACAACAAATACAAGATTTTTTAAATTCCTATGATTATGACATAAGAAAATTACATAATGCTAGGTGGATAGACCAAAAATGCACTTGTGATGTGCTGTCGATAATTGCAGATTGCATTTTAGAATATACAAACTATGATACACAAGTAGAATTTTCAATCAGCAACATTTGGAACAGCCCATATACAAGAGAAAATGTAATGGCTATTTTTTCTAAACCCGATACTACTTCACCATATGCAAACAACGAGTATGATAAATTTTTCAGCCAACCTATCAATCTTTTGGCATATAGTGGAATTTTGCAACTTTCATATAAAAATGGCAATACAAATATATTTAAAATCAACAATCTTAAACTGCTTGAATTTATTATGATTAGAGAAACAAACGCTTTAACTTTTTTAATTTTATATATTCAAAAAGTATTGCAAGATAGTGGAATTTACAATGTATTTGAAACCTTTTTTAACGCGCAAAATAAAGAAAGTTTTAAATTGTTAAAAGGCACATTTGTTAATTTCACTATTCAAAATACACCTATCAATGGAAGTGTAGAATGTGGCAGAATTTTTACTAAAATTCTTAATCCACTTGCTTTTAATTTGCGCAAACAAGGGACAAGAAAAGGACATTTATCAAATACCATCATCACATTTGATGAACTTAAATACAATCGCATAAATTGGCGAGATGAGCTCAGCGGTAAAGATAAAATTACAACAAGACAAGAATACGAGCAAACCGCTTTTGCGCTACAAGCAAACGCACACTACAATGTGCAAAAAGCCAAAAGAATTGTCCGTAGATACAACGATAATTTTAATGGTAGTTGTTCAGAGCTAAAACAACAAAGCGAGCAAGTTTCTGCTACGCAAATTCATCATATTTTTCCAGCTAGCGAGTTTCCGCAAATTAGTGATTTTATAGAAAATCTTATCGCTTTAACGCCAAATCAGCATTTTGCTATGGCGCACCCAAACAATCAAACAAGCTATATAGACAAGGATTTTCAATACATTTGCCTACTTGCTAAAACCACAACAATAATGCAAGATTTACAAGGAATTTATAGCTTTGAAAACTATAAATTTGTGTTAAACACGGGATTATATACGAATGAATTTAATTTCGTTTTTGATTTTACTGCGCTTGTAAATAAAATCGATTTATTTTATTCACCTTTTAATCAAAATAAATATGCTGATTTGATACACAGCAACAAGCCCGAAATTTAAGCAAAGGAGCAAACAATGCAAAATGAGATTTTAAAGCTAATCTATCCGCAGTGGCAAGGTGGGGATATAGTGGCGTTTTTTAAGGATTTAAAGCCAAGCGAGGCGGCAAGAGGCTATGTTTTGGGCGCGCAAATTTTAAATTTGCTCGTTTCAAATTTAAACGCAAATTTAGATAAAAACACAGCCTTTGTGCCTATTAGCGTGGATTATGAGAGCGATAAAAGCGGCAAAAGGCTGGTGCAAGATGGCATTATCGATAAATTCATCTTGCAAGAGCAGACGAAAAAGGCTTTTGAGCTTTTGCGGGCTAAAAATCCAGCCAAAATTCTCACTCTTGGGGGCGAGTGTGCCGTCTCTGTCGCGCCTTTTAGCTATCTTGCTGAAAAATACAAAGACGAAGTAGCGATGATTTGGATTGATGCGCATCCTGATTTGGGCATGGCTGGGGACGATTTTTACAAGGGCTATCACGCGATGGCAGTAAGCGCGCTTGTGGGGGACGGCGAGCTGTCAAAAGCCTTTGCTTTGCCAGCTCACATAAAGCCGCAAAATGTGCTTTTTGTGGGCTTAAATTCAAACGAAGCGCAGCATTACAACGACAGGCGCGAGAGTTTAGGCATACAAGCCATTTGGGGTAAAGATATAGTGGAAAATGAGGCAAAGGCGATGGACGAACTTCGCGCGTGGCTTGCAAAAAGCGGGGCGAAAAAAGCGCTCATTCACCTTGATTTAGACGCGCTAAACCCCAAAGAACTTTACGCAGCTGTTGGAGATACAGGCATTTTAAGCGTGGTAAATGTGAAAAATGTCATAAATTTAATAAGCCAAAACACCCAAGTAGTAGGGCTTAGCGTAGCTGAGCATTTGCCAAAGGTGCAAATCAAACTCAAAGAATTGCTCTCAAATTTACCGCTCATTAAAGAGTGAATTTAAGGCTTGAATTTCAAGCCTTGTTTGTGTCTTGCAAGGCTTATATTAACTTTGATTAAACTCATCATTGTAAAATTGTCCGTAAAAATTTTCTACAAGGAAGAAAATGTCTAAAATTTTGGCGTTATAAACATTACTTATGTTACAAAATTTGCGCTCAAAGACTCGTCCTTTTTGAAATTTTTCACCATATCTTAAAAATTTTTTTCACAAACGGAGAAAAATTTAAATTCTAAAATTGCTTTATAGGTTATAGCCTTTTTATGCCGAATCTTTCCCAAGCTTTGAGAAAAATTTTTGAAAAATTTGTGATTTTCATTTAAAGGCTTTAATTTGGCATTTTTGGCTTGCTAGCAATGATGTATGGTAGGATTTTGCCATTTAAATTTGCTTGTAAGCGGATGCAAGCAAGTGTGGCTTTTGCTTGTCCTTGCGAGCAAATTTTACAAAAATTTGCTTATGCTTTTTATTTGCAAGGGCAAAATGCGCTTATTTCTGTGTTTTATGACACAAATTTGCGTTATAAAAACCACGCAAGGCAAAAATCCTAAAAAATTTAGTGAATTTTATGCAAAATTTGACAAGTTTTGTTATAATTATGCTGTTTTTAAATAAATTTAGTTTTTAAGGAAAAACGATGAAAAAATCCTTTCTTTTTGTCTTTCTTTTTATCTTTGCTTTTGCGATTTTGCTGAATTTTAGTGCTTGTGAGAGTCAAAAGGCTGAAAAAAATGAAATAAATTCAAGCGCAAGTTTAAATTTAAAGCAAGATGAGATGAGGTTAAATTCGGTTGATTGTGGTGTGGATAAATCGGCTCAAAATGCCGAGTGCAACGAACATTCAAGCACAAATGCAAATGCAAATTCAAATATAAATTTAAATTCAAACACAAATTCGAATTTGAGTGCAAATTCAAATGCAAATTTAAATTCAAATCCAAACACGAATTCAAACGCAAATTCAAGCATAAATTCGCAAGAAATGCCAAATTTAGAGCTAAATTCAAGCCAAAATTCAGCTCAAAAGCCCATCATAAAAGTCTTTGCCACCGTGCCGCCACTTACAGCACTGCTTGAAATCTTGTATCCGCAAGGTATGATAGGGCTTAATTATAAGCCTTACCCAGAAGACATAGAGTTTTTGCCCGAAAATGTGGCGAATTTGCCCGTGCTTGGCGTGCGCGATAGGATAAATTACGAGGCTATCGTGGCTTTAAAGCCAGATATTATCATCTTTGACAAGCCTGTGGATAAGGCTTTGAGCGAGCCTTATGAAAGGGTTGGTATCAAGGTTTTGGGCGCGGATTTTGACTTTGCTTTGCTTGAAAACAACATTAGGCTTTATGGGGAAAATTTAGGCGTCAAAGAGCGAGCGGATAGGCTTTTGCGCTTTCATCACAAAACGCAAAGCCTTTTAGCTGAGTTACGCAAAAAGGTGCAAAAAAAGCCTAAAATTTACTTTGCTTTGGGCGTTGAGGGCTTGCAAAGTGAGTGCGTAAAGGCTGATGAGACGGACGATTTAGCCACGCTTATCGGCGCGGAAAATGTCGTAAAATGCGAGCAAATCACCACTTCCAAAAACATTTTGCCCTTAAATTACGAGCAAATCATCGCGCTAAACCCTGAGGCGATTTTTGTGCGTGAAATCGCGCTTTACAAAGAGCTAGCAAGCGCGCCAAATGAGCAGTGGCAAAGGGTTCAAGCCATAAAAGATAAAAAGATTTACTACGCGCCAAGTAGCCCAAGCAACTGGCTCACTCGTCCGCCAACGGTTATGCGGATTGTAGGCTATCCGTGGGCGTTTGCAAAGCTACACCCCGAGCTTTTGAGTGATGATGAGACGAGAGCAATCGCAAAGGAATTTTTTGCTGAATTTTTGCGCCCCATTAGCGATGAGGATTATGAAAGATTAGAGGGCAAATAATGCAAATTTCGCGCGAAAATTCACATTTTATTAAAGCGATGAATTTAGCTGTTAAATTTGCGCTAAACCTTAAAAGCCCTTTAAACACCACGCTTAAAATGCGAAAATGCGGTAAAAATTTACAAAATTTATTTAAAAATTCAAGCATTTTTGTAAAAATTTACGCCTTTTTAAATTTAAAAAATTTCTTGCAAAACAAGGCAAAAAGATGATAAAAAACAATGCGCATAAAATTTATTTTTTAGTTTTTACCGCCTTGCTTTTGCTCGCTCTTTGCCTTGTGGCTATGCACCTTGGTGCTGTTAAATTCTCTGTGGCAAAGGGCTTTGAGCTGCTTTTTTCTCCTGATAATTCTAATGAAAGTTTCGTGCTTCATCACACAAGAATCCCGCGAATCATCGCCGCGCTCATCATCGGCGGAGCATTAAGCCTTAGCGGTGCGCTGTATCAAGGGGTTATCGGCAACCCTTTGGTGAGTCCGGGCATTTTGGGCGTGTTAAGCGGGGCGAGTTTTGGCGCGGTTTTGGCTATGGTGCTTGGCTTTAATTTACTTGGCATTGAGCTTTTTTGCTTTATCTTTGGGCTTGTGGCTATGGGCTTTGCGCTCTTTTTGTCCTTTGCTTTTGATAAAAACAAAACGATTTTAATGCTGATTTTAGGCGGTATCATCTGCTCGTCCTTTTTCAGTGCTGGTGTGAGCGCGCTTAAAATCCTTGCCGACCCTTACAACACCCTGCCAAACATTGTTTTCTGGCTTATGGGTTCGCTTGCTTACATACAAAAACTGCCTTTGCTCTTTGTGGCTGTGGTTTTTGTGGCGATTTTTGTGCTTTCGGTGCTGCTTTCGCGGCAAATTGACATTTTAAATTTAGACGAAGAAAGCGCAAAATCGCTTGGCATAAGTGTGAAAAAAATGCGAATTCTTTTCATTATCTTTGCTACCTTGCTGGCAAGTTCAAGCGTGGCATTAGCTGGAATGATAGGCTGGATAGGGCTTGTGATGCCGCATATCTCGCGCTTTTTGCTTGGGGCAAATCATCGTTTTATGCTTGTAGGCTCTGTTTTGCTTGGTGGGCTTTTTTTGCTCTTTTGCGACACCATAGCGCGAAACGCCGCGATGAGCGAAATCCCCATAGGCATTATCACAAGCGTGTTTGGCGTCATCATCTTTTCTGCTGTGCTGCTTGTATCAAGGAAAAAATATGATTGAGCTAAAAAATTTAACCGTTCGCATAAATGGCAAAATTTTGCTAAACGATATCAATTTTAGCCTTGACAAAAATCAAATTCTTTGCCTTTTGGGGAAAAACGGCTCAGGCAAAAGCACGCTCTTGCGGACCATACTAGGAAATTTAGACTATGCTGGCTCTTGCAAGGTAAAGGGCGTTGAAAATTCAACACTTTGTGAGAAAAAACGCGCTCAAATGATGAGCTATGTGCCACAAAATAGCCACATAATCTTTCCTTTCACCTTGCTTGAAGTCGTTTTAATGGGAAAATTCGCCAAATCAAGCCTTTTTAGCTACTCAAAGGCGCAAAAAGATGAAGCAAGGGCTATTTTAAAGAGCTTTGACATAGCGCATTTAGCAAACCGCCTTTTCTACTCGCTTTCAGGCGGCGAAAAACAGCTAGGACTCATCGCCCGCGCGCTCATCAGCAACAACGAAATCATCATTTTAGATGAGCCTGTAAGCGCGCTTGACATTTCATACAGCTTTAAACTGCTCGAACTCATCGCTAGTTTTAAGGACAAAACCATCATTTTAAGCTCGCATTTTCCAGAGCAATGCTTCATCGCTGATAAAATTTTGATGATAAAAAATGGCGAAATCTTTAAATTTGCTAGCCAGAAAGAGTGCTTGCAAGAGCCTTTTATCAACGCTTTGTATGATATAAACACACAAGCAGCACCCTTGCCAAACAAGGCGATTTACTTTTGCCCTTGCAAGAAAACGAGCTTGTGATATAAATTTAAACGCAAATTTAACTCTATAAATTGCTATGCTTGGTTTTCGTCTTACTCACAATGATGGATAAAAGCCACACCCATTTCATCGGCTCTTGCGATGACGGACAAAAGGTATTTGTGTAGCGCGATGATAGATAGCGTAGTGTAAAATCCACATTTGTTGAGAAAAGTATTGATTTTTTTTAAATTCTTACTCAAATTTTACGATATTAGCTTTTAAATTTGCTATGATTTTATTTATAAAAAAATTTTAAGCAAAAATGAAATTTCATTCAATGCGTAAATAAAAAAGGCGAAAAAAGGAAAAAATTTGCTTGTGAGTTTAAAAGAAGAGTTTCAAAACTATTGCGCTAGTTACACTAAACACTTTGTCAAACAAGGCTCTTTCAGCCTTTACCACTCCAAAGAGCTTGACAATGTCATTAAAAAGGCGCACAAGCTTGTTTTGGCTGAATTTTTTGAGAGTTATCAGCCACGCAGCGAAAATGTGCCTTTTTGCGTCATCGCTAGCAAGGCTTATGCAGACTTTAAACTTGGCGCAAATGAAGCTGTGCCTTTGCTTTTCGTGTATAAAGACATAAAGGGCTTTCATTTAAAGCCGATGATAAAGGCTTTCATCGCCCTTTTAAACGACATAGGGCTAGTTATAGACTATCAAGTGTGCGAAGTAAGCGGCATTGTCGGCAAGGCAAGGGAGCTAAAACCCTTTGGCACTCGGTATTTGTGCGGTTCAAAGGCTTTGTTTAAGGCGGCAAGAGATGAGATAAAAAAGGCACTCGCCCTTTATAAAGATGAGTTTGCCGCCACGCTTTTAGCGCATTTTAAGGACAGAAATTTAGCCTTTATCAAGCAAGAATTTAACATAAAAAAAGACTTTGGCGGGCTTGAAGATTGTGCAAATTTAGACTCTTTGCTTTTGCTTTTAAAAGACAGCCCCAAAAACTACGCGCTTTATTTTGTGAGCGAAAAAGAGTTGAGTGAGTTGCGGCTGGCGACTGACTTTTTGCTCTCTTTGCAAAGTGCGATGAATATCCAAAACGGCGCGGATACGGATAAATTTTTGTTCGCAAATGCTGGCGAAATCAGCCTTTTGATGAAAAAAAAGGACAAGAAAAACCTAGACGCTAAAAATTCAATGCTCCAAAAGGCGATGAGCTGCCTACACACCATAGGGCTTTACACGCGCTATATCAGTATGCGGATACAATTTGCCCGCCAAGAGCCTAAATTTCAGCCCCTAATGCAAAGTGCCTTTATGCGGGCGGAGGATAAAATTTTCATCAACAAAAGACAAGTTTTCAGCACGCTCAAAGACTTTTTAGACGCCGTAAATACGCTTGATGACATTTATATGGACTTTGATTTAAGCGTTGTGATGGAGCTTAAAAGGCTGCGTATCAGCAAAAAAGACTTCGAGCAGGCACTTTTGCCCTTTAAAACCCTGCTGCACCGCAGATATAGCTTTTGCGTGCTGAAAGTGCTTTTTGACTCTTTGCTGCTTAAAGAGTTGATTAAAGCCTACGCGCCGCTTTACTTTCTGCCCGATGAAGAAAGCCTTTACAGCCGCGATGAAAACGCCTTTTTAGTGCTGAAAGAATTTGAAAAACAAATGAGCAACCTTGAAATCATCAAAAATTTAAGCTCCCAAGAAAAAATGGTTGTAAAAATCAGCATTTTGATGAGCGCAAGCAACGAAGAAAACGAAGTTTCATTAGCAAATATCTTCCGCGCCTTGTGCAATAAGCTCAACATTCACGGCGAAGTGCTTGAATTTGGGCTGAAAATGTGCCTGCATTTTAATTTGATGCGCGAATTCATCGAAAAAGAGGACATTTACAACGAAACCATCATCACCGCACTTATATCAAGGCTAGGAAACGCCCGCAATGTCAAGGTTTTGCACGCTTTGACTTTTATAAGCGCAAAGGCACTTGGCATAAACGAGCATTTTTTCTACAAAAGCCTTGACGCACTTTTAAGCAACGCCCTTGCTGGCTTTGAAAATGCTGAATTTTTGGACGAAAGCACAAGGCGAGTGAAAAAAGAGCAAACCTTAAAACGCAGCCGCGCGTTTTTGGAGTGTGATAGCTATTTGCAGGATAAAATCACGCACATACAATCAAACCTTTTCATCATCAAAAACAGCTTTGAAAAGATAGTGGAGGTGGCAAAATGCGCGCGTGAAAATGACTTTAAATTCTGGCTTGACAATGACAAAAACTTTGTTTTAGAGTTAGTAAGCACAAGCAAAAAGCTGAATTTAAGCCAAATTTTAGGGGTGTTAAGCTCTTTAAATCTTGTGTTTATGAGCTTTTTCCCGCTTTTTGATGACAAAATGTATGCGAAATTCGAGTATGCAAACGAAGTAAGCGATATGCAAAAGGCTAAATTCAGCGAGCTTTTGCAAAAGAATTTAAGCACAAATGAGCTAAAACTTAAAAAACCGATGATTAAAAAAGATGAGCTAAAATTTGACCTTGGGTATTCAAAAACTTATGCGAAGCTCAACCTAAACACCAAAGACCAGCAAGGGCTTATGGCTTTTGTGATGAGCGTGTTTGATGAGCTTGATTTGACGCTTTCAGCGGCTAAAATCCAAACCATAAGGCAAAGGACGAGAAATACTTTTTATTTTGAAAAAACCCCAAATTTAGACGAGCAAAGGCTCATCAAATCATTAGCAAGTGAGTGAAAATGTGCGGAATCGTAGGCTACATAGGCAAAGATGAAAAAAAACAGCTGATTTTAGGCGGTTTGAAAGAGTTAGAGTATCGAGGATATGACAGCGCGGGGCTAGCCGTGATGAAAGATGAGGAATTAAGCTTTTTCAAAGCCGTAGGCAAACTTGAAAACCTAGCCAACAAGTGCAAGGACTTTTCAAGTAGCGGAGATGGCGTTGCTATCGGGCATACACGCTGGGCGACTCACGGCAAGCCCACTGAAATCAACGCTCACCCACATTTAGGGCAATACTCTTGCGTGATACACAACGGCATTATTGAAAACTACAAAGAGCTTAAAACCAAGCTAGAAAGCGAAGGCATAGGCTTTGTGAGCCAAACGGACACAGAGGTTATCGTGCAGCTTTTTGAATTTTATGCCAAAAATGACGAGCCTTTTGTCGCTTTCAAAAAGGCAGTGAGCGAGCTAAAAGGCGCTTATGCGACACTTTTAATCAGCAAAAAAGCCCCAGGACACATATTTTTCGCCAAAAACGCCGCGCCCTTAATCATCGGCAAAGGCAAAAACGCCGAGCTTTACTTCGCATCAAGTGATACGGCACTTTTGGGGCATTGTGCTGAGGTGCTTTACCTTGATGATTTAAGCTATGGTTTTGCGAGTGAAAAGGAGCTTGAAATTTATCAGGGCAATGCCTTGCAAACGCCTAAATTTACAAAACTTTCAGGCGATAAAAGTTATGCGCAAAAAGACGGCTTTCGCTTTTTTATGGAAAAAGAAATTTATGAGCAAAGCAGGGTTTTAAGCGAGGTTTTAATGGGGCGCATAAACGGCGATGAGGTGGCGTTTGATGAGCTTTTAAACGAGGATTTAAGCAGCTTTAATGAGCTTACTTTGTGCGCTTGCGGCACGAGCTATCACGCCGCGTTAGTGGCAAGCTATCTTTTTGAGCGGCTTGCAAAGATTAAGTGCAAGGTCGAAGTGGCGAGTGAATTTCGTTACCGCGAGGCTGTGGTGCGCGAAAATTCGCTTTTTATCGTCATCTCACAAAGTGGCGAAACGGCTGACACTTTGGAGGCACTTAAAATCGCCAAGCAAAAGGGCGCAAAAACCTTTGCGATTTGTAATGTCGATAATTCAAGCATAGTTCGCCTAGCGCATTTAAGTTTGCTTACTCGTGCAGGCATCGAAAAGGGCGTAGCAAGCACAAAAGCCTTTGCCACGCAGGTGCTGACACTTTGGATGCTTGCTATTTTCATTGCGCAAAAAAAGGGTTTTGATATGAGCGAGGAAATTTCAGCCTTGTTGCACACCCCAAATGTGTGCGTAGTGGAAAGCAAGCTCCACGAGCGCATTCATAGGCTTTCAAAACGCTATTTGGACGGACACGGCTTTTTTTACATAGGGCGCGATGTCTTTTATCCGCTTGCTTTGGAGGGTGCTTTAAAGCTCAAAGAGTTGAGCTACTTGCACGCTGAGGGCTATCCAGCGGGCGAGATGAAACACGGACCCATCGCTTTGGCTGACAGCAAACTTTACACCATCGCGCTTTTGCCCCAGCACAAGCTTTATGAAAAAGCAAAATCAAATGTCGAGGAACTCGTAGCAAGGGACTCTACCTTGCTTGTCATTTCGCCATTAGAGCTTGAACTGAGCGATGATTTCATCAAAACAAGCGAGCAAAAGCACTATATGAGCGAGTTTTTCGAGATGATGATAGTGGTGCAGCTTTTAGCGCTTGAAATCTCCGTGCGTTTGGGAAATGATGTGGATATGCCACGCAACCTTGCTAAAAGCGTAACAGTGGAGTGAAATTTACATTGCAAAAAATTTATGCTGATGAGGCTTTGCGGGCGGATATGTTTTTGGCTAAGTGTTTAAAACAAAGCCGTTCGCAAATCGCTCAGCTTATAAAAAGCGGTGGTGTCTTGCTTAACGGCAAAATTTGCGATAAAAGTGCGGTGAGACTTAAAATCGGCGATGAGATTGAGTTGCTTGAATTTAAGTCTCAACAACACAGCGCAAATTATGAGATAAATTTTGATATACAAATTTTATTTGAAGATGAGGATTTGCTTGTCATCAGCAAGCCAGCTGGTGTTGTAGTGCATAGCGCGGCGAGTGTTAAAGAAGCCACGCTGGTGGATTGGCTTTTGGCAAAGGGTTATGCGCTTTCAACGCTTGGCGGACAGGTGCGTGCTGGGCTTGTGCATAGGCTTGATAAAGGCACGAGTGGGGCGATGATAGTCGCCAAAAATAACGCCACACATCAGTTTTTAAGCAAGCAACTAGCGGACAAAAGTATGGGACGATTTTATCTTGCCTTAACGAATTTGCCACTTAAAGATGATATAATCATCGTTGAAAAGCCCTTAACGCGTTCGCCAAAAAATCGCCTTAAAAAAATCGCCTTAAAAGAAAGCACAAAAGGCGCAAGAGTGGCTAAAAGTGCCTTTGTAAATTTGCTTTCGCAAAATGGCGTGAATTTAATCGCCGCAAAACTTTTCACAGGGCGCACGCACCAAATAAGAGCGCATTTAGAAAGCCTCAATCGCCACATTTTAGGCGATGAACTTTATGGGTATAGAGGTAAAAAGGTAAGTAGAGTAATGTTGCACTCGTATTTTTTATATTTTACTCACCCAAAAAAAATGGAAAAAATTTTTATAAAAGCACCGATTTATAAGGATTTTGGTATGATTACAAATAAATTTGACAAAGGAGAATTTGATGAAAAAACTTCACTTGATTATATCAAGCGTTGCTTTGACGCTTGCATTTAGCGCGTGTAGTTCGGTATTTGCGGGCAAACAACTCCAAGTAAGCGAGCATTTACCAAAGGTGGAAAATGTCCAAATCATCAACGATATGACGAGCATTGCTTTTGAGTGGGAGAGTAAGGCTGATGAGAACATAAAAGGCTTTTATGTGTATCGTGGCACGGAGGCTGAACCTGAGATGAAGGTGATTGCGACTTTAAAGGACAAGTATCAAACGCATTTTGTGGATAGTGGTTTGAAGCCGAATACAAAGTATTTTTACGCTATAAAAACCTACAATGACGCTGGTTATATTTCAGCTAGCGGCGCAGCTATCGAGGCAAAAACAAGCGAGAGAATCGCAGCTATGCCTTTTGTGGAGAGTATAAAGGGCTTGCCAAAGCGCGTAAAACTGATATGGCGTCCGCACCCTGATGTGCGCGTAAGCTCTTATGTGGTGGAGCGGGCAAAAGACGATGGCAAATTTAAGGTGCTTGCGGAGATAAAAAATCGTTTGAGTGCCGAATATATCGATGATAATCTAAAATCAGACCAAAATTTTCAATACCGCGTTTTTGCCAAAACTTTTGATGGCGTGTATTCGCAACCTACTCGCGTGATGAGTGCGACTACAAAGGCTTTGCCACGGGCTGTTGAGTATGTGAGCGCAAGCACAAATGTGGCACGCAAAATCATCGTTTCGTGGGAAAGCGTGGAGGTAAAGGACTTTGCGCATTATAGAGTGTATGCGAGTATATCTAAATTCCTACCTTTCACGCTTGTAGCCAAAGTGCAAGGCAACAGATATGAAGATGTCATCAATGACGCTGGGGAGAGTAAATACTACAAAATCACCGCTGTGGATAAAGATGGGCTTGAAAGCCCTATGCCAAAAAATGCTGTGCTTGGCAAAACACTTGAAGCACCCAAAGCACCAACTATCACAAGCTCAAATTCAAGCACAAGTGCGGTAAGGCTAGCGTGGAAAAGCAACGACACAAGAGCTGTGAAATTCATCATCAAACGCTATGGCGGTGGCGGTGATATGGTATTTAGAGAGATAAAAGAGCAAAATTTCACCGATAATTCTATCGTTTCAGGGCAAAAATACAGCTACGAAGTCATCGCTGTGGATAGCAACGACATAGAGTCCAAACCCTCAGCGCGAGTGAGCGTAGGCAAATAAATGCCAAATTTCAAGTGCAAGAGCCTAAAAACTCTTGCTTTGCCTTGTGAAAAAGAGGGCGTTTGCTTTAAATGGTTAGCGCAAAATGACGATGTGAGGCTGATTTACACGAGTTGTAAGGGAGCGAATTTTTTTATACAAATTTCACATTCGCAAAAATCACAAGAACGAAATTTAAATTCGCAAAAATTGCGCTCGCAAGCCTTGCACGCAAGAAATTCACGCTTGCAAAATTCACAGAATTTACCCGAGAAAAATTTATCCACAAAAAATTTGCATAAGCATTTCAATGATGAATTTATCATCAAGGGCGAAAAGCACTCAAAGCCCGAGCAAATAGGGCTTTTGCAAAAGGCTTTGCTTGTGTTTAAAGAAAATTTTTGTGATGAAATTTTAAACGAGGCTTTGGCTCTTAAACACACGCGTTTGCTTGAAAAAAGCCCTTTTATAGCCGATGATATAGCCTGTGTGTGTCAAAAGTGCGCTGAATTTAGCGAAATTTTTATAGAAATCGGCTTTGGCTCGGGCAGACATTTACTCTATCAAGCTCAAAACAACCCTCACACGCTCATCATCGGCGTAGAAATTTACTCACCAGCTATCGAACAGGTGGCAAAGCTTGCCAAAAGCCTAAATTTAAGCAATGTTTTGTTGATAAAAACTGATGCAAGGCTAATGCTTAGCGTTTTACCTTCGAATTTGGTGGATAAAATCTTTTTGCATTTTCCTGTGCCTTGGGACAAACAAGAGCATAGACGCGTGATGAGCTTGGACTTTGCCAAAGAAGTTTTGCGTGTGTTAAAGGAAAATGCGCGTTTTGAGCTAAGAACAGATAGCAAGGATTATTTTGAATTCGCTAATGCGATTTTTTCAACTCAGCCAAACACTCACATAACAAGCGTAAAAAATGAAAATTTAGGCATTACGAGCAAGTATGAAACAAGATGGAAAAAACAGGAAAAAGACATTTATGATTTGTGCGTTGTAAGCAAACAAAAAAGCACAAATTTAAACGAAAATTTGAGCTTTAAAGGCTTAAATTTAAGCTTTGATGCTAAAAAAATCGCTCAAATTCAAAAAAAATTCACACAAAGGCACTTTCGCGGCGAGGATTTTTTTATTCGTTTAGAAAATTTATATAGCATTGATGACAAAAATGCGCTTTTAAAATTCGTCTTTGGCGCGTTTGATAGAAACGAACACGGCTATTTGCTTTTAAATAAAAGTCCAAAATTCCTTTTCAAAGAGCCATTTTATACCAAAGAAAATATCAAGGCTTTGGAAAAATTGAGCGAATTTTTGCGTTGATTAACGATTTTAAGATAAAATAAGGCGTTATATGTGGGGGAAAAATGCCAGAGTCAAATTCTATCTTAATCAAAGCGCAAAATCTATCACTAGGCTATGATGAATACGATGAGAAAAATCAATTTGTTATCAACAAGGCAAATTTTACCTTTCACAGACAAGATTTCATCATCATCACGGGCAAGAGCGGTAGCGGTAAATCCACGCTTTTAAAGAGCTTTTATGGAGAGTTAGAGCCGCGTGCGGGCAGGCTTGAAGTATGCGGAAGCCTTTTAAAAGGCATTTCCAACGCCGAGCTTTTGCGCTTGCGCCAGCAAATCGGCATTATTTTTCAAGATTACAAACTCATCAAAGAATTCACTATCAAAAAAAACATTATGTTACCTTTGATGATAAAGGGTTACAGCAAGCGCATTTGCAATTTACAAGCCGAAAAGCTTTTAAAGCACACAGAGTTGCAATTTAAAGGAGACAAAAAACCTAATCAGCTTTCAGGTGGTGAGCAACAAAGAGCGGCTATGGCAAGAGCCTTAGCGCACAATCCACCCTTGCTTCTTTGCGATGAACCTACGGGAAATTTGGACGAGTATTCATCATCGGTTGTGTGGGATTTGCTTGTCTCGGCAAGGCAAGCACTTGATGCTTGTGTGGTTATCGTTACGCACCGCATTCCTAATGATTTCAAACGCTTTGAATTCAGACATTTTCACATAGAGCAAGGACAGATGAATGAAATCTTTTAAAACGCATTTATCCTTAATCCTACCGCTACTCTTTTTAATGTTTGCCTTTGAATTTTTATTCATCATCAATCAAACCTTAAAGCATTATGAAACTCTTGTCAATGAAAGATACAGCATCATCATCGCAAGCACGACTCCACAAGAACAAAGCAAATTAAAGGCGCAAATCCCAAGCATTAACGCTGTGCAAAGCATAGATACAAAAGAATTCATAGGACGATTAAAAAACAATCTCTCCGCAAGCAACCTCGCCACACTCGAAAAAAATCTACCCAAATTTTACAAAATCAACCTCAATCATTTCCCCACTCAAAGCGAGCTAAACGACATCAAAACGAAACTTTTAAAACTTTCTGGCATAAGCAAAGTAGAGGTGTTTTTAAAGACTTATGACCAAATTTACACGCTTTTAAGTTTGATGAAATTTGTGTTTTGGTTCTTTTTGCTCATCATCATAATGCTTTCTGTGGTGCTTTTCTTTAAACAAATGCGAATTTGGCTTTTTGAGCATACTGAAAGAGTTGAGATAATGTGCTTGTTTGGCGCACCCTTTTGGTTTCGTGCCTTTATGCTCTATAAAATCGTGCTTGTGGATTGTTTTATCGCCTTTGTGATTTTGCTCGTGTTTTTCACGCAAATTTTTTCCCTTTCTTTCGTGCAAAAAAGCCTTGAATTCACAGGAATTTCGTTGCCTGAGATGAATTTTATTTTACATTTAATCGTCATTTTTGTTATCACTTTGGTTTTATCTTTACTCTGTGTAAATTCAGTAATGTTTAAGGTAAAAAGATGAAATTTTGGCTGTGTTTTTTGCTCTTTTTTAGTGTCGCCTTTGCAAATTCGGTGAGCGAAAAGACAAAAAATCTCAAAGAAAATGAGCGCATAAAGGCACAGCTTAACAAAAAACTTGAAGATTTAGCAAACGACATAAAGACGAGCGAAAAAAATCTCAAAAATTTAAGCGTGCAAATTCAAAGCGCAAGTGTTGAAGCAAGCAAGCTTGAAAAGGGCGTGAAATCATACAGCCAAGAGCTTGCAAACTTAAACGCGCAAAATCAAAATTTGCTTAAAGATAGAAATTTGATAGAAAATCAATTCATCAGCCTTATCGCACAAGACTTTGCCTTTGATTTGTCCGTGCCAAGTGGCTATGCTGAAAGTGATGATGGCTTTATCGTTTATGAAATTTTGCTTTCTTTTGACGGGGTTTTGAAAGATGAGTTGAAAAAACTTTTGCAGGATTATAAAAAAAATTCCTTGCTGATAGATGAAAAACAAGGCAAAATCAACGAGATGAATTCAAATTTAAAACAATACAGCGCGCAGCTTAACAAGCTCGAAAGACTCAAAAAAAAGCAAATCGAAGAGATTGAGCGGCAAAAAATCGACAAAAACATTTACACTAAAAAGTTAGAGGACTTACAAAAGCAACAAAATGAGATTAGAAAAACACTTGCGGATTTAAACATAGTGAGCAACAAAAAAGAATCAGCCAAAAGCACTCCAAATTTAGCCCCAAATGTCAAGCAGCTTGGTTCAAGCTACACAGGCAGTTTAGTAAAAAGATACAACGGCAAAAAAACCATAGCTCCGCTTGAAAGTTTCACGGTTAAACAACGCTTTGGGAATTTCACAGACCCCATTTACAACATAAAACTCTTTAACGAAAATGTGATTTTACGGAGCAAAAGCCCAGACGCAAGGGTAAAGAGCGTGTTTGACGGCAAAATCGTCTTTGCAAAGCAAACAAATTTGCTCCAAAATGTCGTCATCGTAGAACATAGCGGCGGCATACACACGATTTATGCTCATCTTTATCAAATCGCCCCCACAGCAAAGGTTGGCAAGCGCGTGAAAAAGGGCGAAGTTTTGGGGCGAGTGAAAAATGATTTAACCTTTGAGGTTACGCAAGAAAAATTTCATATCAATCCTTTGGAGTTAATCAGTTTAAATTAACCATTTTTAAAGGCTTTTGAGATATAATTTTAAAGACAAAGGGCGACAATGAACGAGAAAAAACGAATTTTAGTCAAATTTTCAGGCGAGGCTTTGGCTGGGGAAAGCGGTTTTGGCATTGAAAATTCAGTGCTTAAATACATAGCGAGTGAAATCAAAGCCTTAGTGGAGTGTGGCACGGAGGTTGGCATAGTCATCGGCGGAGGCAACATTATCCGCGGGGTTACAGCGGCAAAGGACGGGCTTATCAAGCGCACAAGTGGCGACCATATGGGAATGCTAGCCACAGTCATCAACGCCATAGCGATGCGTGAGGCGTTAGAGAGCTTTGGGCTTGAAGCACGCGTGCAAAGTGCTATAAAAATGGAGGCTTTTTGCGAGACTTACATTATGCTACGCGCTCAAAGACACCTAGAAAAAGGGCGTGTGGTGATTTTCGCTGCTGGCACGGGCAATACTTTCTTTACCACAGACACTTCGGCTATTTTAAGAGCCGTTGAAATCGAGGCTCAGATGATTATCAAAGCCACAAAAGTCGATGGCGTGTATAACAAAGACCCAAACAAATTCAAAGATGCTAAATTTTTAAGCTCATTGAGCTATGATGAGGCGTTAAGAGACGATATAAAGGTGATGGACGCCACAGCTATCGCGCTGGCAAAGGACAACGCCTTGCCTATCGTGGTTTGCAATATGTTTCAGCCTAAAAACTTGCTGAAAATCGTGCAAGGGGATTTTAGCTCTTGCTCTATGGTGCATTAAATCAAATTTTTAAAGGACAAACAATGACAAGACTTGAAGAAATAGCCGCAAAGGCTTTATCAAATTTAAACGGAGACCGATACAAGCTCACTTTAATGGTAGCAAGGCGTGCTGAGGCGTTGGCAAATGGTGCTGTGCCTTTGGTGCAAACAGACAAAGAAGTCAGCAAATTCGCTGACATAGCCCTTTTGGAGATTGCTGAGGGCAAAATTCTTTTAGAGAGTGGCTTTGAAAGCGATTGATGAGGATTTGTTCCTTGAAAATCTCATCGAAGAGCTTAAAGATTGTAAGGATTTGCAAGGGGCGCAAGAGCTGCTTTTTCGGGTGTTTTTGTCAAGCCCAAAGATAAAAACAGCGGTGAATTTTTGCGTAGAGGCGCACAACGGACAGGTGCGAAAGAGCGGCGAGCCTTATGCCGTGCATCCCATACTTGTGGCGACTTTGGTTGGGTATTTGAGCGCAAACGAAGCTATGGTAGTGGCTGCACTCTTGCACGATGTCATCGAGGACACGCCACACAGCGAAGATGAGCTGCGCGAAATGTTTGGAGCTGAGGTAACAAAGCTCGTGCAAGGGCTTACCAAAATCACAGACATTAGAGAGGACGAATTCAGCCGTGTGAGTAAGAATTTAGCCCGTTCAGCGTTAAGTTTTCGCAATATGCTTTTAGCGAGCATAGAAGATGCAAGCGTGCTTGTCATCAAACTTTGCGACAGGTTGCACAATATGCTTACCCTTGATGCCTTGCGCGAGGACAAGCAAAAGCGCATCAGCGAGGAAACCCTTGTCGTTTATGCGCCCATCGCTCACAGGCTTGGAATTTCAAGCATTAAAAACTACTTGGAGGATTTGAGCTTTAAGTATTTAATGCCAGAAGAATTTGCGCAAATTGACCGATACATTAACTCAAACGACCAGCACATACAGCTTGGGCTTAATGAATTCATCTCAAAACTTGATTTACTCTTTCAAAAAAACGGCTTTCGCAGCGGGGATTATGAAATCCAAAAGCGCATAAAGCACAACTACTCGATTTATCTTAAAATGCAGCGCAAGGGCATCAGCATAGAAGAAGTGCTTGATTTGCTTGGCGTTCGCATACTTGTGAAAGAAATTTCTGATTGTTATCTTGCGCTTGGGATTTTACACACGAATTTTAACCCGCTTGTGTCGCGCTTTAAGGACTACATAGCCTTGCCAAAGCAAAATGGCTACCAAACCATACACACGACTATCTTTGACACGCGCAACATTATCGAGGCGCAAATTCGCACCTTTGATATGCACAAAATCGCCGAGCTTGGCGTAGCCGCACACTGGAAATACAAAGAAGATTCAAGCCTTGCCGCCCCAAAACTTGACTGGTTGAGTGATATTTCTATGCAAAGTAGCGTTGAAAATTCACAGAATTTAAACGCTGTGGAGCTTTATGAATACGCCAAAGAAAGCCTTTATGTAGAAGATATCGCCGTTTATTCTCCAAAGGGCGAGATTTTTACCTTGCCGCGCGGGGCAACTGTGCTTGATTATGCTTATGAAGTGCATACTAAACTAGGACTTTATGCTAAAAGTGCTTATGTGAATCGTATGAAAGTGCCGCTTCTTACTAAGCTCAAAAACGGCGACATTGTGCGTATCGTTACGAGCAATGAAAAAATGTATCGCTGCTCTTGGGTGGATAGTGTTAAAACAGGCAAGGCAAAGTCTGCCATAAGGGAGTTTTGTCGCCAAAAGATAAGAGAGATAAATTTGCAAGCCTCGCTTAACATTTTAATCTCCGTGTTTAACCAAAGTGAGCTTGTAGTGAATGACTGGATAGAAAAAGAGCATTTAAACAAGCGTTTGGGGCAAATTTGTGTAAGCAGTGCTTTTTTTAAAGAAGCGGTAAATATGCTGAAAAAATACGCCAAAAAATTCTACCTTTTTGACAAATACTTTGACAAATATGAGATTAAAGAGCAAAAATTTGAAAATATCACGGCTTACTCAAACCACAAAATTGCAAATATGGACTTTGATGTGTGCTGTCATCCGCGAAAGGGCGATGAGATTTTAGCCTTTGTGGAAAGTGGCAATATCATCTTGCACCATAAATTTTGCGAAAGGGCGCAGGATATGTTAGAAAACAAAAAACAAATGGTGTTTGTAGAATGGGCGCAAAATATCTCAAAAGCCTACAAAATCATCTTTTCGCTTGACAACAAAAGGGGCGCGCTGGCTGCTTTTTTAACCACGCTTTCTAAAATGCAGGCAAATGTTTTGTCCATCACCTTGTCAAATTCACAAGAATCAAGTATGGATTTTTTTGAAGCAAATGTCGAATTTCCAAACAGAACAAATGTAAGCGATGTCAAAGAAAGGCTAAAATCCCAGTATAAAATCTTGGATTTTACTTCCTTAAATGACGCTTACAACAACTAAAAGAAAGGTTTAAGATGAATTTAAAAGAAATTTTAGCCGACATAAAACAAGGCGTTGCCGAACTCATCGATGAAGAACGGCTTGAAATTTTAGTGCGCGACTTTTACGAAAAGGGCAAGCATTTTTTCGTAAAAGCTGGCTTTGACCCAACGGCACCTGATTTGCATTTAGGACACAGCGTAGTGCTTAACAAAATGGCGCTTTTGCAAAAGCACGGGGCTATCGTTCAGTTTTTAATCGGCGATTTCACAGGGCAAATCGGCGACCCCACAGGCAAAAACACCACACGCAAGAAGCTTGCGCAAAATGAAGTGCTAAAAAATGCTAGAACCTACGAAGAGCAAGTGTTTCGCATACTTGACAAAAACAAAACGCAGATAAAATTTAACTCCGACTGGCTTAATGACTTAGGAAGTGCTGGCATTGTCGAGCTTGCATCGACTTTTAGTGTGGCTAGAATGCTAGAAAGAGACGATTTCACTAAGCGTTACAAGGCGCAAAGTCCCATTTCTATAAGCGAATTCTTATATCCGCTTTTGCAAGGCTATGACAGCGTGGTGCTTAAAAGCGACATAGAAATAGGCGGAACAGACCAAAAATTCAACCTTTTAATGGGCAGGCATTTGCAAAAAACTTATAAAATAGGCAAAGAACAAGTAGTGATGATGATGCCTTTGCTTGAAGGGCTTGATGGGGTGCAAAAAATGAGCAAAAGCCTTAACAATTACATAGGCATTAGCGAAAATGCAAACGAAATTTATGCTAAAATTTTAAGCATAAATGACGAGTTAATGCTGCGTTATTATGAGCTTTTAAGCCAAATTTCAGCCCAAGATTTAAAGGACTTGAAAGCAAATTTAAAATCAGCTAAAATTCACCCAAAGCTAGCAAAAGAAAAGCTAGCCTTAGAACTTGCCACGCGTTTTAGCTCAAAAGATGACGCTTTGGGTGCTAAGGCTGAATTTGACAGGGTGCATAGCGCAAAACAAATGCCAAGCAAGCTAGCTGAATTTACGAGTGAGACGAGTTTGTGGCTGGCTAAGGCTTTGGTGCTGTGCGAGCTTGCAAATTCTACAAGTGCAGCACGCCGCGACATAGCCGCAAATGCGGTAAGTGTCAATGCGCAAAAGGTGCAAGATGAGCAAATGCAGCTCACAAAAGGCGAATATATCTTGCAGGTTGGCAAGCGAAAATTCGCAAAATTAAAGGTTTTATAATGAGTTTCAATGCCCTACAAATCGGCAAACACAAGGTAAAATACCCCATTATACAAGGTGGAATGGGACTTGGCATAAGCTGGGACAGACTTGCTAGCGCAGTGTCCTTAAACGGCGGGCTTGGTGTCATTTCATCAGTAGGCACGGGGTATTATGAAAACCGCTCACACATTAAAAAAGAGCTTAACGCTAAGCCTTATGGTAGTGAGAATTTCTACTCGCGTGAGGGCTTAAACGCCGTCATAACAAACGCTCGCAAGGTTTGTGGCAACGCACCGCTTGGTTGTAACATACTTTGCGCAAGCAATGATTATGCAAGGATAGCCCACGATGCTTGTGAAGTAGGCTTTAATGTCATCATTTCAGGGGCTGGACTGCCTACAAATTTGCCCGAATTCACGCAGGATTTTCCCGAAGTTGCGCTCGTGCCGATAGTATCGTCCGCAAAAGCTCTTAAAATCATCTGCAAACGCTGGCAAATGCGCTACAACCGCTTGCCAGATGCTGTTGTAGTTGAAGGACCAAAGAGTGGCGGACATCAGGGCTTTACTTATGAGCAATGCCTTGATAAAAACTATCAATTAGAAGCCATTTTGCCATCAGTTGTAGCAGAAGCAAAAGAGTGGGGCGACTTTCCTATCATCGCTGCTGGGGGCGTTTGGGACAAAAAAGATATTGAAACAATGATGAGTTTAGGCGCAAGCGGCGTGCAAATGGGAACGCGCTTTATCGGCACTTTTGAATGCGATGCAAGCGATGAATTTAAAAGCGTTTTGCTTGGGTGTAAAAAAGAAGACATAGAGCTAATCCACTCGCCTGTGGGCTATCCTGCGCGCGGAGTGCGGACAAATTTGCTGAATTTAGTCGATAAAAGAATGGGACCAAAGATAAACTGCGTAAGCAACTGCGTAACGCCTTGTGGGCGCGGCAAAGAAGCCACAAAGGTAGGATACTGCATAGCCGATAGGCTTTTTGACGCGTATTTTGGGCGCAAAGACACGGGGTTGTTTTTCACAGGCGCGAATGGCTGGCGTTTAGACAAGCTCATATCCGTTAAAGAGCTTATGGAAAAGCTAGTAAATGGCGAAAATTCTTAAAACAGCCCTTGCACTCGCACTTTGCGCCACTATGTTTTTTGGCGCGTATGAGAAAGAGCTGGCAAATTTTGACAAAAATTTCGCCACTTCCACGCAAAAAAGCAAATTTCATCAACAGCTGCGAAGCCTTTACATACAAAGCGTGGTAAATGACGATGAAAAGGGCAAAAAAGAGCTTTTAAAGCGGCTCATCATCAGCTCAAAGGCTCTAAATTTAGACACCAAAGCCTATGAAGACGAGCTAAATGCCCTAAATTTAAAGGCGAGCAAAACGAGCGCAAGCAAAGACAAGCCCCTTTTTGTGCTCAGCTCATCAAAGCAAGAAAATGCCCTTACTTTAAGGCTTAGCGAGCCGCTCAAAGCCAAAGATATCGACAAAATCGAGCTTAAAGAAAGGGGCAACTACCGCTACATACTTGACTTTGAAGCTGCCCTTGATGGA
>OIYR01000294.1_pt1 | contig 28804 bp, 36 predicted proteins | sample 1588221 | NCBI WGS metagenome assembly OIYR01 (sample SAMN03283292) | human gut metagenome | biome: human-associated habitat; material: feces | host: Homo sapiens | place: Peru | collected 2012
ACATCTTATGACGGCAAAACAAACACGGAAACGATAAGGTTTAACGCTCAACATAAAGATAATAGTCTTTATGTTAAGATTACAAATTAGTAATTTGAGCGTAACTTTATGATGAATTTACGCTTTTTGTCCGTCAGTGGCGTAAATTCATATAAAGGTGTGTTTCAGTATGCAGGCGAAACGGCGGAGCGACAAGCTCTTAACAAATCTTTGGGATTTAAAATCCCTAAAAACTTTTAAAGGATACACAATAGGATACAAATTCCATAATGATGATGTTGCAGGATAAACTGCCAAAAGACCCAGCAAGTGCAATGGCTTTGCGAGACAGGCTTGATAAAGCAAGCGATACAAAAAGAGATGATTTCTCTAAAACTATCGGTATGCTTAATCTTAAAAATCCTACCACAGGGCTTATACTTAGCCTTTTTTTAGGTGGCTTTGGTGCAGATAGGTTTTACAAGGGCGACATAGGCTTGGGAGTGTTGAAAATCATCTTGCTTATCGTTTCTTATTCGCTGCTTTTTTTAGGAATGGCGGTTGTTGGGTTTTTTTCGTTTTTCGTGTGGGCGGTTGCGGATATCTTTTTTGTGTATAAGGGCATTAAAAAGGACAATCTCGCAAAAGTAATGACAGCTTTAAGCAATGTTTAGCGGCGGAGCTTGTAGGCTCTTAACAAATCTTTGAGATTTAAAATCCCTAAAAACTTTTAAAGGATACACAATGGATACAAAAAATTTATCAAAGGACAAAACAATGAACGCTTTAACACTTTTAAGCGCGTGGAATGATAAAATCCCTAGTGAGAGTTATTTTATGCTCCAAAAGCAACTTGAAAGCATAAATATAGACGAAAATTCGGCTTTTACTCTTTCTGCTTTGCCACTTAAAGAGCCTTTTCTTGGGCTGATACTTGGGATTTGTCTTGGCGTGTTTGGCATAGATAGGTTTTACAAAGGCGACATAGGACTTGGCATAGTTAAGCTTTTGTTGTGCTGGGCTACCTTTGGCATTTGGTGGCTTGTGGATTTGTTTTTGGTGTATAAGGGCATAAAACAAGACAATCTCCAAAAGATAATGCAGGCTTTGGCTTTTGCGAAAAAGCCATAAGTGCGGCTTTGAAACGACATTAAATTTGTGGGCTTTGTGCGTTTGTGCTGGTAAAGTGGCGCATTTACGCTTATCGTTTGAAATTTAAAGGCTTTTCAAAGCCTTTAAATTTAGGCACTTTTTTGCAAAAAAGCGTTGGTTAAATCAGGCTAATTTTGTTTTATCGTAAAACAAGGATTTTTTATGCTGTGTTTTTCTTTGTCTTAAAGCAAGGCTTTGCAAGTGGATACTTCGCTTGTGCTTGTATGCTTGGTATGACAAGGAATTTGTCATTGCGAGAATTTATAAAGCGTGAGCGTGCAAATTCGTGGCAATCCATAAATTTAAGCATTGCTTCTACTTGTAGATTTTTCTTCGTGCTATGCACTCGCAACACATTTTTACTACGCAAAATCACTTCATTATATGCACCACGCTTTGTTTTGTAAAGCTCGCAAGGGCAAGCAAAGTGTAAATTAACTCTTTTTAATAAGCAACAAAATTTCACAAAAGTCGCTGAATTTTAAACCAAATGAGCTATAATTTGAGCATAAAAAGGATAAAAATGGGTTCGCAGGATTTCAAACAAATCGCCTTAAATGCGTTTCGCCGCAAGGATTATGAGAGTGCAAAGCTTTATTTGAGCCTTGCTTATGAGAAAAAGCCAAGCGCATTGTTGCTCAATCTCATCGAGCTTTGCGAATTCGCGCTCAATGCGCCTGATGAGGGGGATTTGCTCTTTGAATTTTATATGAAAAATTGCAAGGTGCGCTCGATAAACAAGGAATTTGAAAAGATTTTGCAGTTGAGTGAAGGCTCAAAAGCCTATCCACACGAGGCTTTAAGCTATGCGGACTTTTTGCAAAGTGAGCGTGAAGTGGGCTTTAAGCGGAGTTTTGAAAATGTGATTTTTGCCAACAAGCTCGTGCTGTCAAGCAAAAATGAGTTTTTGGACTTTTTGGAAAAGCTCTTGGATAACGGCTACACCGACACTTTGCTGGGCTATATGGAAAGCGTGGCGGTGCATTTTGCTGGGGACGGGCGGTTTATGCGGTTGCAAGAAAGACTGAGGAATTTAGCGTGAAAATAGCCTTGCAAGACACTTTCATCACGGACAATTCTAACGAGTGTGAGCAAAATTGTTTTTTTGTAGAGTGCGCTCAAAATGCTAAATTTAAAGGTGAAGCGCAAAAAAAGGGCGCAAAAATCATCTCTTTAAATGAGTGCAAAAAGCATTTAGGCATAGATGAAAATATCCAAATCATCGCCATCACAGGCACGAACGGCAAAACAACCACAGCAGCAATCATTGCCCATCTTTTAAACGCTCTTGGCTTTAAAAGCGCGCTTTGTGGCACTCGCGGAGCTTTTATAGGACAGCAAATCATCGGCGAAAAGGGCTTAACAACCGCGCCCATTTTGCAAACGCTTGATTATTTGGCAAAGGCAAGCAAGGCTGGGTGTGAGTTTTTTGTGATGGAGGTTAGCTCGCACGCTCTTGTTCAAAAGCGCATTGAAAGCCTAAATTTTGCGGCGAAAATTTTTACAAATTTAACGCAGGACCATTTGGATTTTCACAAGGATTTTGCGCATTATCAAGCCGCAAAGGAAAGTTTTTTCACTGATGAGAGTTTAAAATTTATCAATGCTGATGCGCATAAAATCGCTTATAATAGCGCAAACGCCATAACTTACGGCGTAAAAAATAGCGCTGATTATGGTGTGAGTGAGTTTGATTTGAATTCTGGCATAAGGGCGACTTTGAATTTTAAGGGCGAAAAAGTGCCGATAAACTCGCCGCTTGTGGGACTTTTTAATCTTTACAATCTCCTTGCCGCACTTGCCTGTATAAATGAGTTAAAACGCCCAAATTTAAGCGCCTTGCAAAGGGCAGTGAGCGAATTTAAGGGCGTGAGTGGCAGGGTTGAGGAAGTGGCTGAAAGGGTGATAGTGGATTTTGCGCACACGAGCGATGGCATAGAAAAGGTGCTTGAAGCACTTTCTCATAAAAATTTAATCGTAGTTTTCGGAGCTGGCGGTGATAGAGACAAAACAAAGCGTCCTTTAATGGCAAAGGCGGCGAAAAAATTCGCCAAAAAGCTCATCATCACAAGCGATAACCCACGCAGCGAAAATCCAAATGACATTATAGCAGATATTTTAAGCGGTATAATGCAAGATGAAAGCGTGTTTGTCGAGTGTGAGCGCAAAAAAGCCATAGCAAAAGCCCTTGAAATGCAGGGTGAAGATGATTTTGTAGTGATTTTAGGCAAGGGAGATGAGAATTACCAAGAAATAAAGGGTGTAAAATATCCATTTAGCGATAAAGAAGTGGTAAAAGAGCTAGTAAATAAGCGTAAATAGGGCGTTAGCGTGGAAAATGAGCGCAGTTTTTTACAAAGTTTGCAAAAAATTTTCATATCTGTGAGAGTTTTAAGTTGTTTTTATTAAATTTATAGTAGAATTTACAAATCACACTTTCAAGGAAAAAAATGTTTGAAAATTTAGATTTGTCCAAAATGGGCGAGCTGTTTCAAAATGTGCAGGAAAAGGCTCAGCAGCTAGAATCTGAGCTTGCTAAAAAAGAGTTTGTCGCCAAAAGTGGCGGGGGTTTAGTCAAGGTGAGCGCAAACGGCAAGGGCGAAGTCATCGACATTAGCGTTGATGAAAGCCTGCTTGATGACAAAGAATCCTTGCAAATTCTACTCATCGCTGCCGTAAATGATGCCTTAAATATGGTCAATCAAAACAAGCAAAGTATGGCAGGAGATATTTTAGGAGGGTTTAACCTATGAGAATTTTAGCTTTTATCGCACTTTGTGCGGGTTTGATGCTGGGCGTTGAACGCCCTAAATTTGAGGACTTTGCGGCGTGTTATGCTCGCAACAAAGCTAGCGTTATGGTGTATGAGGGAATGGACGCTTTCGTGCTGAGCGACAACCTGCTTGCGGTGCTGAAAACTCCAAACCAAAAGCTCAACCGCTATGTCAAATACGACCCTTTTTTGAATTTATACCTTGTAAGGACTGATTTTAGCTTGTTTCCGCCTGTTACTTATGATGAGCAAAACCTTACGCGCAACGATTGGGTAGGCATTATCGACCCGCAACAGCCTTATATAGGACATTTAAAATACCTAGCTCAAAACATAAACGAGCGCGACCAGCTTGACTTTCGCACTAAGGTAGGACAGCTTGACACCACGTGCTGCTCTATGCTTGGCATAGCTTTGGGGGACGGCTCGTTCATCGGCAACCGCTATTTAAAGCACTTTGCGAAGTATAATGATGTGTATTGGGGCGATATAGGCGTAGATTTTGTGATGAGAGATAACAAAATTTATGTTGAAAGCGTGCGAAACAACGGCAAATTCCTAATCAACGATGAAGTAGTCAGTGTCGATGGCGTGAGCGCAAAGGATTTGCGAAAGCTCAACGAAACCATACTTTTTAGCGACCGCGGCGCTACGCTATACTTTGTCGTCTTGCGCGATAATAGAGACTTAAATATCAGCACAAATGTCTTTGCAAAGGATTTGAGTAAATTTAACCTCCCAAACGCAACCATACCAAAACCAAAACCAAAAAACACAGCATTTACAAGTCCTTTGGGCTTAACAATAAGCCCGAATTTAGTTGTAACGAGGGTTCAAGCTGGCTCAAAAGCCGCAAATGCTGGCTTTAAAGTGGGCGATAAAATCATTCGTATCAACAATCAAGTGATGAGAAATCTCCAAAGCGTGAGAAGCGTTTTTGCTAACCAAGACTTTTTTAGGATACTTGTCGAGCGTAAAGCAAAAAATTTGCCGACTCAAAAAAGACAAAATTATGTCAGGGGAGATGAAATCTTTCAGTTTTTCATAAGGCTGAGTAAGTGAGCGTTTTGACGCGTTTTGAGGGCTTTTTAAAGGCAAATTTGCCAAGCATTCAAAGCTTTCACCCCTTTTTTAACGAAGCCTTGTCAAGTATGCTTGTAGCGGGTGGCAAACACTTTCGCGCCCAGCTTTTGCTTGGCATAGTGGAAAAAAAAGCCCCAACTTTGCTTGAAAAGGCGATGAGTGCGGCTTTGGCGGTTGAGTTTATCCACACTTACTCGCTCATACACGATGATTTGCCCGCTATGGACAATGCGCCTTTGCGCCGTGGCAAACCTACCTTACACAAGGCTTATGATGAAACCACAGCGATTTTAGTGGGCGATGCGCTCAACACCGAAGCCTTTTTACTCTTGTCAAATGCTGAATTTAGCGACACTATCAAAATAAAGCTCATCAAAACCTTATCATACAATGCGGGCATAAATGGAATGATTATAGGACAGGCGATTGATTGCTTTTTTGAGGACAAAAGGCTTGATTTAAGGCAGCTTGAATTCTTGCACATCCACAAAACCGCCCGTTTAATCGCTGCTGCGCTTAAAATGGGCTGTGAAATTTGCGAATTTGACGAGAAAAAAACGGCTCAAATTTATGAATTTGGCTTAAAATTAGGACTTGTCTTTCAAATCAATGATGATATCATCGATGCCACAGGCGATGAAGCAAATTCAGGCAAGCCCACAAAGGCAGATACGCACAAAAATTCCTTTGTGAATTTACTCACACTTGCAGGGGCGCAAAAGGCAAAGGCTGATTTGCTCGAAATTTGTGAGAGTTTGCTTTTGAATTTAGATGAAAATTTAGCCCCTTATCTTAAAAATTTGATGAAAAAATACCTTTAAAAAGGACAAAAGATGAATTTAAACAAGCTTGAAAAAACAGACTTTCAAACGCTAGCAAAAATGGCAAACACCTTGCGGGTTTTAAGTGCTGATATGGTGCAAAAGGCAAATAGCGGACACCCTGGCGCAGCTTTGGGGCTATCTGACATTGTGGCTGTTTTAAGTTTGCATTTACAGCACAACCCCAAAGACTCAACTTGGCTAAACCGCGACAGGCTCGTTTTTTCGGGCGGACACGCCAGCGCGCTTTTGTATAGCTTTTTGCATTTAAGTGGCTATGATTTAGGCATTGAAGATTTAAAAAATTTTAGACAGCTTCACTCCAAAACGCCCGGACACCCAGAAATAAGCACACAAGGCGTAGAAATCGCCACAGGACCATTAGGACAAGGCGTTGCAAACGCTGTTGGCTTTGCGATGGCGGCTAAAAAAGCGGCGAATTTGTTAGGCGAAACTCTTATCAACCACAAAGTGTATTGCCTTTGCGGGGATGGGGACTTGCAAGAGGGCATTAGTTACGAGGCTTGCTCGCTTGCAGGCGTTCATAAGCTTGATAATTTAATCATCATTTATGACAGCAACCACATTTCTATCGAGGGCGACACGGCTTTGGCTTTTGATGAAAATGTGGCGCAAAGGTTTATCGCACAGGGCTTTGAAGTGCTTGACATAAACGGACACGATTATGAAGCTATAAACAACGCACTTTTAAAGGCTAAAAACGCCACAAAACCCACGCTCATCATCGCTCACACTACCATAGCCAAAGCAGCACTCACGCTTGAAGGCTCACACCACAGCCACGGCGCACCTTTGGGCGAGGAAATCATCAAAAAAATGAAAGAAAATTTAGGTTTTAACCCAAATTCTCACTTTGAAATTCCAGCTGATGTGAAAATCCGCTTTGAAAGCGCGGTTGAACTTGGCGATTTAGCGCAGGCAAAATGGAGCGAAACTTTACAAAACTCGCCCAAAAAAGAGCTTTTAAAAGAGCTTTTAAAGCCAGATTTTAGCAAGGTTGAATATCCAAATTTTAGCGGCAAAGACACAGCCACAAGGGATTCAAATGGAGAAATTTTAAACGCCATTGCAAAGAGTGTGGCGGGCTTTTTAGGCGGAAGTGCTGATTTAGCCCCGTCAAATAAAACCGAGTTAAAGGGCTTTGGCGACTTTGTGGCGGGCAAAAATTTGCATTTTGGCATAAGAGAACACGCTATGGCAGCCATAAACAACGGCTTTGCAAGGTATGGGCTTTTCTTGCCCTTTTCGGCGACTTTTTTTATTTTCAGCGAGTATTTAAAACCAGCTGCTAGAATCGCCGCTTTGATGAAAATCAAGCATTTTTTCATCTTTACGCACGATAGCATAGGCGTTGGCGAGGACGGACCTACTCATCAGCCCATAGAACAGCTTAGCACCTTTCGCGCAATGCCAAATTTCCTTACCTTTCGCCCAGCTGATGGCAACGAAAACGCGGCTGCGTGGCAAATAGCCTTAAAAGAAAACTTGCCTTGCGCCTTTGTGCTTTCACGCCAGAAACTCAAAGCCTTGCCACAAGGTGTTTTTGGCGGGGTTGAAAATGGAGCGTATTTGCTTAAAGAAAGTAAAAATGCTGAATTTACGCTTTTAGCAAGTGGCAGCGAGGTGAGCCTTTGCCTAGAAACTGCCGCACTTTTAAAACAAAAAGGCAAAGGCGTAAATGTGGTGTCTATGCCTTGCTATGAGCTTTTTGAAAGGCAAGAAAAAGCCTACAAAAAAAGGCTTTTACAAGGCAAGGTTATCGGCGTAGAAGCAGCTAGTGCGAATGAGCTTTATCAGTTTTGCGATGAGGTTTTTGGCATTAAAAGTTTTGGGGAAAGTGGCAAGGACAAGGAAGTTTTTGCGCACTTTGGCTTTACGCCTGATAAGCTTTGTGAGTTTGTTTTAAGAGCAAATGATGAGTAAAAGGCTTTTTATGAGCGTGAAAATGCGAGATTAAGGGGACAAGATGAGCCAAATTTTAAGCTTTCAAAAAAGCGAGCTTGAATTTATCACTCAAAACGCGCAAGATAGGCTTGTCATCAGTGGAATTTGGGACAAAAATTCACTGCCCTTTTTTGAAAAAAAGCCCATTTTGCAAATTTTTAAGCCACATTCAAAAATCATCATTTTTGATTTTTCAAATTTAACGCACATTGATACAGCGGGCATTTGCTTTTTTTTAAGGCTTGAATTTGAGCTTAAAAAGGAAAATTGTGAAATTCAAAAAACAGGCTTAAACGCCACAAATTCAAGCCTTTACGAGCTTTGTGCGAAAAATTATGCTCCCTTGCCAAAAAAGCAAAAAGCCCAAGCACAAGAGCATTTAGCAAGGCTCATCAGCGATAAAGTCGCTAAAATGATAGCCGCTTTAAGACGCTTTGTCGTTTTTAGCGGAGTCTTTTTTGCTGCCCTTTTTGATTTGATGAAGCACCCTAAAAACTTCCGTTTCATCGCCTTTTTATACCACATAGAGCATTCTGCCTTGCGAGCAATGCCCATCATCATCTTAACTTCTTTGCTTGTGGGCGTGGTGCTTGCGTATCAAGCAGCGTATCAGCTGGCTCAATTTGGCGCAAACATTTTCATCGTGGATTTAGTCGGCATTTCAGCCACGAGAGAAATCGCCCCGCTTATCGCTGCTATCGTTATCGCAGGGCGCAGTGCGAGTTCATACACAGCGCAAATCGGCGTGATGAAAATCACCGATGAAATCAACGCGATGAATACTATGGGCTTTAACTCTGCGCGTTTTATCATACTGCCACGCGTGCTGGCACTTAGCTTTGCTATGCCTTTGATAGTCGCGGTTGCCGATGCGGTAAGCATTTTTGGCGGTTTGCTTGTGGCGGATTTAAGTCTTGGGATAAATCCTTTTGAATTTATGAGACGCTTCAAAGAGGCTGTGGAGCTTAAACATATCATCATCGGGCTTGTCAAAGCCCCAGCCTTTGGGTATATCATCGGTATGATAGCGTGTTTTCGGGGCTTTGGCGTAAAAAACACCACAGAAAGCATAGGCATTTACACGACAAAAAGCGTGGTAAATGCGATATTTTGGGTGATTGCCTTTGATGCGCTTTTTTCTATCTTTCTCACACAGGCGGGCATTTAGATGAGCGAGATTGTGGCAAAAGACATTATAACGCGTTTTGGAGACAAACTCATACACGATAAAGTAAGTTTTAGCGTCAATAAGGGCGAAATTTTTGGCATTTTGGGCGGTTCTGGTTCGGGCAAATCCGTGCTACTGCGGCAAATGCTAATGTTAGAGCATTTTGATGGTGGCGAGTATGAAATTTTAGGCAAAAATTTACGCCGCATTAGCCCAAAAGATGCGCTAAAATTACAGCAATCTTGGGGCGTTGTCTTTCAGTTTGGCGCGCTTTTTAGCTTTTTTAGCGCGTATGAAAACATAGCCTTGCCCCTGCGCGAATACACGCATTTGAGCGAGCGTTCTATAAAAGAGCTTGTTTATATGAAGATTAAAATGGTAGGGCTTGATGAAAGGGTGCTTGGGCTTTTTCCTAGCGAGTTAAGCGGCGGTATGGTAAAGCGCGTGGCTATCGCGCGGGCTTTGGCGCTTGATAGCAGCTTGCTTTTTTTGGACGAGCCGACCTCAGGGCTTGACCCGCACAGCTCGCGTGAATTTGACGAGCTTGTTTTAGCCTTAAAAGCTGGGCTTGGGCTGACTATGGTGCTAGTAACGCACGACAAAGAGAGTATGAGAAATGTTTTGGACAGGTTTTTGATTTTGCAGGACAAAAAAGTGGGCTTTATCGGCACGCAAGACGAGCTAAAAGCACACAACACAGCACTTTATGAAAGGTTTATGGGCTGATGGAAAATAAAGCAAATTATTTCTACATAGGCATTTTTGTCTTTGGGATTTTCGCGGTAGCGGTGTTTTTTATGGTGTGGCTGAGCGGCTTTTCGCACAAGGAAAGGTTTGAGTATTATCAACTTTTCACGCAAGAGTCCATTTCAGGGCTTGGCATAAAAGCACCCGTGCGCTTACTTGGCGTGGAAGTAGGCAGCGTGGAGGACACGAGCATAGACACCACGCAAGGCGGCGTGGGCGTTCGCATACTCATCAAGCTCAAAGAAGGCACGCCCATCACGCACAACACTTATGCGACACTAGCCTTGCAAGGTATCACGGGGCTTAAATTCATCGAGCTTAGAGCAGACAGCGAAGAAAAGGCGGTTTTAACGCACGCAAACAAGGACGAAATCCCAACCATACCCGTCAAACAAGGCTTTTTATCTACCCTTGACAAGCAAGGCGATAAATTCATACAACTGCTTGATTATACAAACGAACAGCTTCATCTCATTTTCAGCGAAAAAAATGTGCGAAATTTTGGCAGAATTTTAGAAAATTTTGCGAATTTCAACAAAACCTTAGAACCAACCCTTGCAAATTTCAGCAGCGCGTCTCAAAAAATGGCGCATTTAGCCGATAACTATGGCGATATAAAAGGCTCGCTTGGCTCTAATCTCGAAGTTTTAGAAGCCTTGCTGATACAAATGAGCGAAACCTTGCGGAATTTAAAGCAAAGCCCATCAGATATCTTTTTCAAAAGCGGCAAAAACAAACCAGCACCGGGAGAGTAAAATGCGAAAATTTAACGAAAAAAGTGTGAATTTAAGGCAAAATTTAGGACAAATTCTTTGCGTAAAAAATTTAAATTTAAGACAAGGTTTCAAGCTATTTTTTAGCGAAAAAAGTTTGATTTTAAAGCAAATTTTTTGCGAAATTTTTTATCTTAAAAATTCAAATTTAAGGCAAAATTTAAAAAAACTAGCGGGACTTTTTGGGCTTTTTGTCCTGCCTTTTGCCTTTTGCGCTTGTTCGCTTGCACCCTCGCCACAGCCAAATCCTACCACATATATACTTAAAGCCAACGATAAAATAGTGCTTGACAAGCCAAAAGAAGCCACAAAGAGCATTAAAATCGCACCTATTCAAAGCGTGCTTTATCTAAGGACAAACGAAATCACCTATATAAAGGACAATGAGCTTAGCTCATACTCCAAGCACTTGTGGAAAAGCTCGCCTGTCAATGCTTTGAGCGTGCTTTTGTCAAGCAAATTTGAAAAAAATAGGCTTTTTCAAGTAGTATTAAATGCTAATAGTCAAATTCAAGCGGATTTGTTGCTTGAATTGCGCTTTGATGCTTTCGAGCAGGTTTTTTATAACAACAAAAGCGCGATAAATTTGGCATTAAGCGCGAGTTTGATTGACAACAAAAGTAAAAAACTACTCGGCGTTCAACATTTTCGCTATAATGTAAGTGTGGAAAAAATCGAGCCAAGTGCGGCTGTGGAGGGATTTGATGAGGCTCTTAATGCTTTGGGCGATGATATGGTGCTGTGGATAAATTCGCTCTTATAATGTGGAACGCAAATTGCTTGATAAAAGCAAAATAAGGAGAAACAATGAGTAAGGAACTTGAAATCCTCAAAAAACACTTAGGACATATCGAGAGTAAGGGTGAATTTGAGACAAAAGAACTTTGTGCGCAGATTGATGATGCTAACGATTTCATTGGGGCTTTGCAAGTGCTTGATAATGCACTAAAAAAGCTTGAATGTAACCTTAAAGCGCGAAATTCAGCCACAAACGAAGAGCAACAAGGCATAGACACGCAAAATAATGCCATCATCGAAAACGCCTCATTTATGAGTGAATCGTTGTTTGGGACGGAATTTTGCACAAGCGTGGGCGGCGAAAGGTTTAGCTTTGAGTGCCAAAATCCTTTTTTAGTGCTTGAAAATGGCGGTTATGAGGGCGTTTTGGCTTATGTGGAGGACAAAAGAGAAGAAATCAACACCTTGCTTGACAGCTTAGAAAATGCCATTGCGCTTGGTGATTTTGTCGCCCCACAATTAAGCGACGAATTTGGTAGCTTTAAAGAGCTGCTGCGCTGAATTTATCTAAGAATGCCATAAACTCTTTAAGAAATTGAAACATAATCTTTGAATTTTTGCGAAATCGTGCTGAATTTGTGCTAAAATTCAGGCTTAAATTTGCAAATTTAAGGAAAATTATGTTGAAAAAAATGCTTTTTATGCTTTTGTTTTGTGGGTTTTGCGTGGATTTTGCTTTGGCAAAGGCTGCTGAAAACAACGCTAGTCAAAGCACCTTGCTTGAATTTGAGCGCAAAACAAAGCATTTGAGTGCTAAAAGCACGAGTGCAAAGGCTCGCAAAAGTGAGCGCGTAAAAATCCCTACGCATTAAATCGCCTTGTTATGAAATTTGTGCTAGAATTTGGGCTTTAAAAGCAAAAATTTAAAAGCAAGGGGCTTAAACGGCGCAAAAAGCCTTAAATTTAATAAAAGGCGAACTTGCTTTTTGGCTTGTAAGAAAAAGCCTAAATTTTGAAACAAAAGGGACAAAAATGCAAAGACTTCGTATCGCGGTGCAAAAATCAGGGCGTTTGAGTAAGGACTGTGCGGATTTGCTGAAAGATTGTGGCGTGAAAATGCACATCCACGAGCAAAGCCTCATCGCCTTTGCCACGAATTTGCCCATTGATTTGCTGCGCGTAAGAGATGATGATATACCCGGGCTTGTTTTTGATGGGGTGGTTGATTTGGGGATTATCGGCGAAAATGTCCTTGAAGAAAACGCACTTGAACGCAAGGAACTTGGCGAAAAGGCTGAATTTAACCTGCTTAAAAAACTTGACTTTGGTGGCTGTCGTTTGAGCCTTGCGCTTGACGGGGATGCTTGCTACAAAGGGCTTGATGACTTTCGCGGGCTACGCATAGCCACTTCTTATCCGCAACTTTTAAAACGCTTTATGAGTCAAAAGGGCATTGAGTATAAGCACTGCACGCTTACAGGCTCAGTTGAAGTGGCGGTTCGAGCGGGGCTAGCCGATGCGATATGTGATTTAGTATCGAGCGGAGCGACCTTGCAAGCAAATGGGCTTAAAGAAGTCGCCACGATTTACGAGTCCAAAGCCTGCTTGATACAGCGAAAGGGCGAGTTTGCAAAGGAGCTTGAAGAGCTTACTACTAGGCTTTTGCTACGCATTGACGGGCTTATGCAGGCAAGAGAGAGCAAATACATAATGCTGCACGCCCCAAAAGATAGGCTTGAAAAGATAAAGGCTTTGCTGCCCGGTATGGAAAAACCGACTATCTTGCCGCTTGCAAATGATGAAAGCAAGGTGGCTTTGCATATGGTGAGTAAAGAAACGCTATTTTGGGAGACTATGGAGGCTTTGAAAGCACAAGGCGCAAGCTCTATACTCGTGCTGCCCATAGAAAAAATGTTAAAGTGATTTGCTTTTTTAAAAAACTTTAAATTTTTAAATTTAGCTTATAAAGTTTTAAAAAAGTAAGTCGATATTTGCTTTTGTAGTTTCATTAAAAGGAGCAAAAATGCAAATTTCAAGCGGCTTTACGCCTTTTTTTGTCAAAGCGCACTTAAAATTAAAAGAAGAAAATCAAAAAGAGCAAGAAAAAGCAAATTTATCACTTGAAAATTCGACTCAAAAAACAAATGAGCTAACGAAAAATTCGCAAGAAAGCAAGGATTTAAATAAAACAGAAAATTCGCAAGAAAGCGAGGGTTCAAGCGAAGATGGAATGCTATCGGCACTTTACAAGCGTTTGCAACAAATTTATCAGCAACTTGATAAGCTTCAAGCCCAACTTGAAAGCCAAGATGATGTAAGTGCGAGAAATTCGATATTAACGCAGATTATGCAGCTTAATGGCGAGGCGCAAGAAATCAACAAACAAATTCAAAAAGTTCTCGAAAAGTTATTTAAAAGTCTCCAAAAAAGTGCTTGATTTTACTCTTAATGCCTTGTCATAACCGATGACAAAGCCTAAAATTTGCTTTAAAAAGATTTTGTTGTATTCATTAAAAGGTTTTTGCTGATGAGTAAAAAACGAAAATTTTTAAGAAAATTATGCTAAAATTTAGGCAAAAAGGACTTAAAGATGCAGATTTTACACTATGAAAAATTAAACAAAACACAAAAAGAGCAGGCTTTGCAGCGTCCAGCCATAAATTTAGGGGAGCAAACTTCGCAAATAGTGGCAAATATCATCAAAGAAGTGCGTGAATTTGGCGACAAGGCTTTAATCGAACAAGCCTTGAAATTTGACAAAGCCCAAATTTCAAGCGTTAGAGTAAGCAAAGATGAAATTAAAAACGCTAAAATAGACAAAGACTTGGAAAAAGCCATAAAAATAGCCTATAAAAACATAAAAAAATTCCACGAAGCCCAAATTTTTAAGGGTATTGACATAGAAACGATGAGCGGAGTGCGTTGCCAGATGCTTTCTCGTCCCATTGAAAAGGTAGGACTTTATATACCCGGGGGACTTGCGCCGCTTTTTTCTACGGCTTTAATGCTTTGCGTGCCTGCTAAAATCGCAGCTTGCAAAAAGATAGTTTTAGCAAGTCCTGCTAAAATCAACAACGCCATACTCTTTGTAGCCAAGTTGTGCGGTGTTGATGAGGTGTATCAAATGGGCGGGGCGGGCGCGATAGCTGCTCTTGCTTATGGCACGCAAAGTGTTTGCAAGGTGGATAAGATTTTTGGACCGGGAAATGCCTTTGTAACGGAGGCAAAAAGGCAGGTCAGTGCTGATATAAAGGGTGCTGCGATTGATATGCAAGCAGGACCAAGCGAGGTTTTAATCATCGCCCAAAAGGGTGCAAATGCCAAATTTCTTGCGCTTGATTTGCTCTCACAAGCAGAACACGGGGCGGACTCGCAGGTGATTTTGCTTTGCACTGATGAAAATTTAGCCCTTCAAGTAAGCAAATGCGTGCAAAATGAGCTTGAAAACTTGCCCCGCAAGGAAATCGCTCAAAAATCAATAGCAAATTCGCGCATTATCATCGCTAAAAATTTAGCCCAGTGCGTGGAAATTTCAAACGAATACGCACCTGAGCATTTAATAATCCAAACAGCAAAGCCAAGAGAGCTTTTAAAGCACATAAACAACGCTGGTTCGGTGTTTTTGGGAGCTTATTCGCCTGAGTCAATGGGGGATTATGCAAGCGGGACAAACCATGTTTTGCCTACTTATGGGCTGACAAGGGCGCATTCAAGCTTAAATTTAAGCGACTTTTGCAAGAAAATGACCGTGCAAGAGTTGAGTAAAAAGGGCTTTAAAAAACTTGCTCCAAGTGTTGAAATTTTAGCCAAAAATGAAAAACTTGATGCGCACAAAAGAGCCGCAAGCGTGCGTTTAAAGGCACTTAAAGAAAAAGAGTGAAAAATGTGTGATGAGTTATTAAATTTTTGCTATAATGAAACACTTGAATTTGCGTTTAAGGACACTCAATGCAAGATATGAACGAACTTTTAGTCCAAAGCATAGACACTTTGCCGCCTTTGCCAAAGACGGTGTGCGATTTGCAAGCCTATATAGACAGCGCTGGGGCAAATGTAACGATAGACAAAGTCGCCCAAATCATCAGCGGCGACCCGTTGGTTACAGCCAAACTTTTGCAGCTGGCGAACTCGCCTTTTTATGGCTTTTCGCGCGAAATCACCACGATACAACAAGTCATCAACCTTTTAGGCGTGGGTAACATAAGAAACATAGTCATCGCGGACTCCATAAAAACGGACTCCAAAGTAGATATGTCGCCTTATAATCTCGACACCAACGAGTTTTTACGGAAGTGCAACGAAGAAACGCGCTTTATCTCCGAGTGGCTTTTAGAAGAGGACAAAAAACTTTCTTATCTGCTCGTGCCTTGCGCTATGCTGCTGCGTTTTGGAATGATAGTTTTTTCAAATTTTTTGATACAGCAAAAACAAAACGCCGAGTTTTTAAACGCCTTAAAGGCAAGTAAATTTGAAGACATTAGCTCAGCTGAGGAACAATTTTTGGGGGTTGATCATATCTCGTTTTTGGGCTTTTTGTTTCATCGCTGGAATTTTGATGAAAATTTAGTCGAAAGCGTTTGTTTTGTGAATTCTCCGCACGCTGCTGGGGACAATGTCAAAAAGAACGCCTACGCTTTGGCGATTACTAATAACATTTTCGCCCCATACAACGGCGGCTCGAAGTTTCGCGTGAATTCAGCACTTGCCCTTATCAAAGAAGCAAACGCACAAGGCATTATCTTTGATGAAAACAATTTCAAAGCCAAGCTGCCCGACTTTGCCAAGAAAAATTTGCCCTAAATTCGTGGCAAGCGATGCTGAAAATCACCCTGCCGCCGAATGCTTTTTTAGATGATTATGTGCTGAATGCCGAGTTTCACAAGTTTGCTGGCATTTCTAAAAACGCCTATAAATTTTGGAAAAACGCCCTTGCGGCAAGCTATGGCGGCACGCGCATAGTGTTTTTACACAAAGCGCACATTTTACAAAAACACCAAAACGCCCTAAATCAATGCACGAATTTAAGCGGTTTCACGCTGGCAAGTGCCTTTTGCTCTTTCACCACGCTTTCGCCCTCGCACCTTGTGGCTAAAAACGGCTCGCAAATCTACAAACTGCTTGAAATCAAAGAGCTTTACGGAGTGAAATTAGTGAATTTAAAGGCATTTTATGACTTTTTGAATTTAAGCTATGAAAAATACATTTACATAGAAAAGTGCCATTTTTTCAGCCCCACACCGCTTGAAAAACGCATACAAATCACGCCAAGCCTATGTGTGGGGTATTATTAGCCGTGTGTTTTAGCAAAGATTTCACTTAATTTAGCTTAATTTAAGCTTTGTTTTCTTTAAATTCGCTTTTAAGTTGCTTTAACGCCCAAACATAATGACTACTTGTGCTTGAAATAACATAAGAGCCTAAATTTGTCGTGCCTGTAAAGGCAAAATGCTTTTTCTCAAAAAGCTCGGTGTTGCTCAATTTTTCTACGAGCTTTAAAATCTCCTCAAAACTTACTTTAAGCCAACTCAAAGCCTCATCAAAACTTGTGTTTTGGTGTTTTTGCCAAAGTTTTATATTGAGTTTTGGATAAGTGCGCCAGTTATAAGGGCTTGGCAAAAATGGCTTTTGCTCAGCCTTTGGGTGAAATTTGCCAGCTTTAAATTCAAGGTTATTATTGATAAAGTTTAAAAGCATAAGTTGCCATTCATAAAGGTGAATAAGCACATCACGGGCATTTTTATCACGCGCATTGCGTGGCAAAGGGCTTTTAAAATCGCTTTGTAAAAGCTCGCGTGGTGTTTCGTCCAAAATCCTGCAAAGCTTGCAAAACTCATCATTCATAGCCTTGATTAGCTCATCTTTGCTTTTTGGGCGCGACATAGTTTGTCCTTAAATTTTGTAAGCATTATAGCGAAATTTTTTGATTTTCACTCATTTTTAGCTTAAAACAAGCACATTTTTGATATAATTTTTATGAAAATATTATTATATTTTTAAAAAATGCTCGGTTTTAACCGATATTTTCCACAAAATGTGAGGATTTTACGGCAATGGCACAAAGCATAAAAATTAACCTTGAAAGATTAAAATATCTTTTGGATTTATTTAAAATGGATGAATTGCACTTAAAATCTATCATAGAGCCAAAGCTAAAAAAATCCATTGATTTATCGAAACCTATAAATAGAGGAACATTAGCTGAAATAGATAAGATTTTTAATCGTGGATTAGATTTTTATACAAACCCAAATCCTATAAATAAGGCAAATTCAAGCATTTTATTTAGAAGAGAAAATATTAGCGATGATTTAAGTATAGGCGATGTGCAGTTTATCACAAGTTGCGAAGAGCAAATGCGCTATATCAGCGGATTAGCCAAACTTAGTGATTTTGCTTTTACACAAAGAAAATTGCCCAATTTTTCTTTGCAAGATTCACCACAAAAAGTAGCCCAAGAAATGCAATTTTTGCTTCCTGCACAAAGTAAAAGCGATAAACAATTTCTCGAATCTTTTATCAAAAACCTTGCAGAGCATAATATTTTGGTGTTAGAAAACATAGAAACCCACAACAAAAAACATAAAAGCAATCTCTGCGGATTTTTTATCAAACCAAATATTATAGCCCTAAAAAATCAAGGCAGAAAAAGAGAGGTTTTTACCCTAGCACACGAATTAGGACACTATTTGCTTGACAATGAAAACATTGATAAAGATATATTTATCCAAAATCTGCAAAACGAGGAAAAATGGTGCAGTCAATTTGCTTTTTATTTGCTAATTGGCGAAAAATTAAGCGTATTAGAATCATTGCAAAAAAATGAAATAAATATTGAAAATAAAACAATTCAAAACATATCAAACCAAAAATATATCAGCAGACTCGCACTATTTTATCACTGCGCCAATAGTGGTAAGATAAAATGGAACGATTATCATTTGCTTAAAGATGAGCTACTTAGGGAATATAAAGATAAAAGACAAGCACAAAAAGACAAGTTGAACCAAAGCAAAAAAAGTGGCTTTGCCGTGCAAGTGCCGATACTCTCGCCCCTACAAAAAGATATTTTTGTCAATGCCTTTTTGGAGGGAGCAATCGATGAATACACACTGCGAACGCGTTTTAAAAACTATATAAAAAATAACAATCTAGAGGGCTTTATATATGGCTAATTATCTCTTTGATACCTGCTCTCTCATTGCGCTTGTAAGGTATTATCTGTCTTTTGATTCGGATGGTAAATTAAAAAACTTTATATACAAAGGCTTTGAATCTAAAGAATTTATAATGCTAAAACAAATCAAATATGAGTGTGAGCAAGTTTCAAGTGGCTTGGTATTTAACGAATTGCCACAACTTAAAAATATACAATCTACCAACTTTAATAAAATTGTAACAGATAAGATTCATAAGCTTATTGATAACAATTTCATAGTCTCTCAATCCCAAATAAATAGACTTGAAAGCGGGGAATATGAAATCCAAAAACAACGATTTATCGAAAGTGCGGATTTTAACCTTATCCATTGCGCTATGGAAAATAACTGCACGATTATCACAGAAGAAACACCGACAAACAACGACAACAAACTTTTTAAGAAAATCCCTACCATTTGCCAAATACAAGAAATTAAATGTATATCCATATCACAATTATTACAAACAAGATTAGATATAAATTTCGCCATCAAATCGACAATGGAAAATATAAGTTCGCTATGATTTCTATTCAAACTTCACATACTCAATTAGATTCCATCATCTCCCCTGCGACAAGGCAAAATTGGTGTAGGCTTGGTGTTTTACACGCTTACAATCTAAATCAAAATATAAAAAACCACACACAAATTACAGGGCAAAAACTCACCACTCGCGCCAATAAAAAACTCTCTGCTAAAAGTATTATCCCCACAGAATATTTTTGCAATATAAAAAATATCCCACAAATTCAAAGCATAGTAGAACACATTAACGCAAAAAAAATACTCCATTCAAAACGCCATATTTTCACTTGCGCTAAACTTGCTAAAAGCAAAAAATCTATTGCATAAACCACACATAAAATCCACACTACAAGAATATAACTTTGCGTATTATGATGATTTATTAGATTTTGCCTTGCCACAAGATGAAGTCGATGTGCTAGGGCTTATCTATCAATGTCTTTTATATGAGGGCGAAAAAAATATTATGGGGGCTTATTACACGCCACACACGATTACAAAGGCAATGACACAGAGCTTAGATTTTAGAAATGAACAAATACTGCTAGACCCTGCTTGTGGAAGCGGGGCATTTTTGCTAAGCCTAAAAAATGCAAAACCAACGCAAATTTTTGGCATTGATAATGACCATCTCGCTGTGTTTATTGCTAAAATCAACTTGTTTGTAAAATTTAGTGAGTTAGAATTTACACCACAGATTTATTGTGCTGATTATTTAGGGCCTAGCGGGGTTGATAGTTTGTTTGGTAGCGAGATTCAAAGCATAAGGACAATCCAAAAAACACAATTTGATTATATATGCACAAATCCTCCGTGGGGTGTTTGCAAAGCAAACAAAAAAACTTATGGGGGCGATTATATAGTTCACATTACTTCAGGTGAGCGATTTTCGCTCTTTTTTATAACATCTTATGAAAATCTAAAACCAAATGGCATTATGAAATTTTTGCTCCCAAAATCAATGCTAAATGTCAAAACGCACAAAGATTTGCGCTCTTTTATTTTGGGCAATGGCGCGTTGCAAGAAATTAGACATTATACAAATATTTTTAGTGGTGTTAGCACGGAGTTTGTGAGTGTGGAACATAAAAAAGAGATTCTAGAATCTAGAGCAAAATCTCACACTAAATTAAACCTTACAACAAAATGCAAAATCATAAAAAATAACCAAATGCTAGAAGTCCCATTATCTGCATTTTACACAAGCCAAAATCTAAATTTTAGCGCGTTATCATACCAAGATATAGCAATCATTAAGAAAGCAAAATCACAGGGCAAATATAGTTTAAGTGCGAGTATTTGGGCATTAGGAATCGTTACGGGGGATAATAAAAACGCCCTGCATAAAGAGCATATTTTAGGCAGTGAGGCGATTTACACAGGCAAAGAGATTGTGCCATATCGTTTGCAAAAAGCACAGAATTTTATCATTTATGACAGGGTGAAATTTCAGCAGGTGGCAAAAGATGAGTTTTACCGCGCAAAAGAAAAACTTGTGTATAAATTTATCTCAAACAAACTTACCTTTGCGTATGACAATAGTGGGGCGTTGTTCCTAAATAGCGCAAATATCCTTATCCCGTGCATTCCAAATATATCTATCAAAACCGCGCTTGGCTTTTTAAATTCTGAACTTTTTGCGTATTTGCATAGAATAATGTTTGGCGAGATAAAGATTTTGCGAGGGAATTTAGAGCAACTACTCTTTCCACAAATCACGCGCAAACAAGATAGCCAAATCACCTTTTTAGTCGAGCAGATTTTAAGTGGCGATGATAAAAGTGTGCATTTTGCAAATGAACAAATTTATCAAATCTTTGACATAAACGAAGTCCAAAAACAACATATCAAAAAGGCACTAAATGCAACATTTAATTAAAGAATTACAAGTCAAAATTGCTACGATGAAACAAAATGAAAACGGCATTGATTTAAGCGATGAAAGATTAGATGATTTGTATAGCGTTTTTCCGTTTAATAAATTTGAGTTTATCATCGCCCATCTTATCGCTACGCAAACGCTAAATTTAAGCGAATATTTAGACATTAGAAATGCCTATTTAGAGCGCAATAAATATTTATATCTTTTTCTGAAATCACTGCTCCACGAACCTTTGGTGAATCGTGGGCGCAAAGGCATTTAAATGAAATTGTGCCAGAATTAGAGCGTCCGACAAACAAACTTGACCCACATTATAATGGGCAGTATGATTTTTGGCTCACAGATAAAAATTGTAAAAAAAGTGGCATACGAATCGAAGTCAAAGCCTCTCGTGCGGTGAAGCGAAAAAGTGGCGATTCGCTGATAATCAAAGCCTTGTCAAGCGATTCAGTCGAGGGCTTTGATATGAATTTTCAGCAGATTAAACCCGCTTGTTGTGATGCGTTTGTGTGGATTGCGGTGTGGAGAGATAAAATCCGCTATTTTGTGCTTTCAAGCGATGAAGTGGCGAGCAATAAATATTATTCGATAGGACAGCACAGAGGCAATGTAGGCGAGGGACAACTATGGCTAAAAGAGAGCAATATCGCAGAATTTCAATGCTATGAAGTTTGTGTGCGTGATATTTTGGAAAAAATCAAAGAGAAAGGCAGGAAGTAGATAGATTTATAAGGCTATTTTTATTTTGATTATGGTAACATAGCGTAGATTTTTCATAAGGAGCTATATGTATAGTGTTAAATTGGACCAAAAAGCAATAGAGGCGTTAAGCAAAGAAGTAAATGGTAGTGGTGGACACCAAAGCTTAATGAATAAGCTAAAAGCGCAATGTGATGGCTATATTTTAAAATATGATGACAATGATTTAGAGAAACTAAAAAGATATTCAGGGGAATATGGCGATGGTGGTTTTCAAGATAGATTTAAGGCTATCCTTTCTTGTATAGAGATATAAAAGTCTTTTAGCCAAATCTAGTTTTATTATGGATATGCTTTTGAGCAACTTTATGCAGTAAACCCCCGCGCAAATATAACGCATTAAACGCGAGAATTTACTGCATAAATTTCAAAGCCAATTTAATACTTCAAAAACCACTCGGCGATTTTCTTGCTCTCATTTGTCTTTGTGAGTGCGAGCATCAGCAAAACACGGGCTTTTTGTGGGTTTAAATCCTGTGCGGAGATAAAGCCAAGTGTCTTGTCCTCATCGCCAACCGCGACAAAGCCTTGCTTCACGCGTGAGCTAACCACGACTTTTAAGCCCTTTGCAAGCAGTTCTTTTAGCACTTCTTTTTGCGCGGTGTGTATGCTGCCCGCTCCGCTACCTGCGACTACTATGCCTTTCGTGCCGTTTTCAAAGAGCGCTTTTGCCGCAACGGCTGAGCCGTCATTTGAGTAAGTGTAGAGTATATCGACTTTTGGCAAGCTTTTGAGCTTTGAGACATCAAATTCAGCTTTTTTGGTGTGCGTTTTTAAATTCGCATTTTCAAAAAACACCTTGCCATCGACTATGTAACCAAGATTACCAAAATCAAAGGCACTGACATTGAGCGTGTGCGTTTTTTGCGCGTCTCTTGCGCCCAAAATCTTGTCATTCATCGCTATCATCACGCCCTTGCCTTTGGCGTTAGCGTTTGCCGCTAGGGCTACGGCGTTGTAGAGATTTTTAGGACCATCAGCGCTGATTGCTGTGGCAGGGCGCATAGCTCCCACAAGCACCACAGGCTTGTCGCTTTTGACGACTAAATTTAAGAAAAACGCCGTCTCCTCCATAGTGTCCGTGCCGTGCGTGATGACTATGCCATCGACTTTGCCAAGCAACTCGTTGCACCGCTTGGCAAGTTTTAGCCAAATCTCATCAGTCATATCCTTGCTATCGACATTTGCGATTTGCTCGCCCGTGATGTCCGCAAGCTCTTTAAGCTCAGGCACGGCTTGTATCAACACCTCCACGCCCAAAACGCCCGCTGTGTAGCCTGTGGTCGCAAGCTTGCTCTCAGTGCTGCCTGCTATCGTGCCACCTGTGGCTAAAATCGCCACTTTTGGCTTTGCCTGTGCCATACTCGCTCCTATAAAAAGAGCCATTATACCAAGTAAAAGTTTCCTCATACTTAATCCTTTCAAAGTGAATTTACACTTAATTATACATAAATTTTCATTAAATGTAGATTAAAAATTTTAAATTTAGCGATATTGTGCTATACTTTCAAAATGAATGAAAAAATTGAGCTTTTATGCGGGCAAATTTTCGGGGCAAAACGCTTTGAGATTTTTAAATTTTTGTGCGAAAAAGCCGATGAAAACGGCTTTGTTTTCGTTACCATAGACGAGATGATGAAAGAACTTGACATTTCAAAGCCCACCGCCATCAATGCCTTTAAATTTTTGGAGCAAAAAAGGCTTTTCAAACGGCTTAAAAACGGCTTTTACGAGCTAAAACTAGGGGACAAAAATGAGACTTCATAATCCTTTGGATATGCACTTGCACCTGCGAGACGGCGCGATGCTAAGCCTTGTCGCGCCCTTTTCGGCAAGGGATTTTAAGGCTGGTGTCATAATGCCAAATTTAGTGCCGCCCCTTACGAGCAAAGAAGCCTTAAATGCCTACAAAAAAAGGATTTTAAAGGCTTGCGGGGACGAAAAATTCACGCCTTTAATGACACTTTTTTTTCAAAACTACGAGCGTAAATTTTTAGAGCAAATTCGCTCTGAAATCTTTGCTATCAAGCTCTATCCAGCGGGCATTACGACAAATTCAAGCTCAGGCGTTGAGAGCTTTGACTTGTCGCATTTAAAGCCCACCTTGCAGGCGATGAGCGACTTGCAAATACCCTTGCTCATACACGGCGAGACGAACGACTTTGTGCTGGATAGAGAGCGTAAATTCGCGCCCATTTACGCCACACTTGCGCGCACTTTCCCAAAACTCATCATTGTGATGGAGCATATCACCACCAAAGCCCTATGCGAGCTACTGCGCCAGCACGAAAATCTCTACGCCACCGCAACCTTGCACCATTTGATGCTTACATTAGATGATGTCATCGGCGGCAAAATGCAGCCACACCTTTTTTGCAAGCCCATAGCAAAAAGGACTGAGGACAAAGAAGCCCTATGCGAGCTTGCTTTTAGTGGCTTTGAAAAGCTAATGTTTGGCTCAGACTCAGCCCCGCACCCGCAAAGCGAAAAAGAGTGCTGCGGCTGTGCGGCTGGCATTTTCAGCGCACCCGTTGCCCTGTGCGTTTTAGCACAACTTTTTAGCACACATTCAAACGAAGCGAATTTGCAAAAATTCATAAGCGATAACGCTGTAAATTTACATAAATTTAGCTTTGATAGCGATAAATTCATCACTTTAACACAAAAAGAATGGTGCGTGCCGCAAATTTACGGCAATGTCGTGCCATTTATGGCAGGTAAAACGCTTAAATGGCAAGTAGTTGAACGAATTTAGCTGAATTTATGCCACAAAAATTCGTAAAATTTCTCTTTTTAAAGCATTTGTTTGTATTTTTTTGTTACAATAGTGCCTTATTTCACCAAAAGGATACACAATGAAACAACTACTTGTTTTCGCCGTAATGGCGTTTTTCGTGGCGTGTGGTGGCACTTCGGCAAAATCAAACGAAAGCCAAACACCCGATTTAGAAACCTCTGTCAAAGACGCGGTTAAAGACAAAGCCGCTGAAAAGATAGATGAGTATATCGATGGCACTGACCAAAATGCTATCGTCAAAGAAGTCGTCAAAGCGGGCGCCAAGCAAAAGGCGAACGAAAAGATAGACGAAACTTTTGAAAAGGCAAAAGCCAAAGCAAAAGGCAAAAAGTCTCAAAAGTAAATCGCGGAAAATCCCTAGCGTAAAGCTAGGGAAATTTATATTGAAAGGAGCCAACTTAAAAAAGTAGCAAACCCTTTCCCAGATGACTGCGGCACACGCCACACAAGGCTGCTCTGCTGTGTTCCCACCCTGAAGCTCTACTTTGCGATAACATTGCACAGGTCTGAAAAAGGGCAAGGAAAATTATAACACAATTTAGTGAATTTTAAGCTAAAATTTGGCTTAACAAAAATCTTACTTAATTTTTCATCTTTTTTCGCAACTCTTTTAAAGCTTCATTGCCCCAAATTTGCACTCTTTTGAATTTTTTGTTAAAGGTGCGTTGGCGTTTGGCAAGCTGCATAGTGTGCGTGTTGATGAGTGTAGCAAGCTCTGAGTGTGTGATTTTGCCACTTAAAAAGTCTTTGCACTCTTTTAAACCTATGGAATTTAAGGGCTTTAAGCTCTCATCAAATTTGGCAAACAAGGCTCGTGCTTCATCAACAAGCCCCATTTTAAGCATATTTTGCGTGCGAAATTCAACTTTTTGCCTTAAATTTTCTTTATCCACGACAAGTTCAAAAATTTCAAGTTCTTTGATTAAAGGCTCTTGCAAGGAATTTTTTTGAAACTCACTTGGAATTTGCCCCGTATTTTCATAAATACCAAGCCATTTTCGCAAGCGATAAGTGTCATTTGGGGCGATTTTAGCATTTTTGTCAAGCTCGCTCATCAGCGCAAAAATGGCATCATTACTCAAAGGCGTGGTGCTTTCAGGCACATTTTGACTTAGCCCACTCATCAACGCTCTTAAATAAAAGCTCGTTCCGCCCACGATGATAAGGGCTTTATCAAGCTCAAAAGCCCGTTTTCTCGCCCTTTTATACTCATCAAAAAAAAGTGCGACATTAAATTTGTCCACCACGCTTAATAAATTCACGCCAAAATGCTCCACTCTTTCAAGTGCTGTTTTATAGGGCTTTGCTGAGGCTATGTTTATCTCTTTATACACGCACAGGCTATCAAGGCTTAAAATAATGGCTTCAAACTCGCTCGCAATGGCATTTGCTAGCTCACTTTTGCCGCTTGCCGTTGTGCCAATCAGTGCAAATTCAAAAAACATTTTGCAAAACTTTCCCTAAATTCATAAAATTTGAGTAAAATCATAGCAAAAATTTACACACAAAGGTAAAAATGAACGCCCTAATCGCTAAATTTAAGGACATTTTGGATTTAATCGTCTTTAAACACTCAGTTTTTGCCCTGCCTTTTTTGTTTAGCTCTATGCTTGTGGGCTATAAAGTCGCCGATGATATAGGTTTTGACGGCACGCCTACCTTTTTAAAGGCTGTTATTTTAGGCATTATCGCTGCTGTGAGTGCGCGAAATTTCGCTATGGCGGTAAATCGCTTAATGGACGAGGACATAGACAAAGATAATCCGCGCTGTGCAAGCCGTCCAAATATCAGCGGACGCATAGGACGCGGCTTTGTGCTTGGTTTTATCATTGTAAATGCCCTTATTTTCGTGGCTGTTTGTTATTTTATCAACGCTCTTGCCTTTAAACTCAGCTTTTTCGTGCTGTTTGTGCTGGCTTTTTATTCAGCTTTTAAGCGTTTTTCAGCCCTAGCTCACCTTGTGCTTGGCTTTTGTTTGGGACTTGCGCCCATTGCTGCAAGTGTGCTGATTTTAGATGAAATTCACATTTATAGCGTTATTTTGTGTCTTGGCGTTATGTTTTGGACGGCTGGTTTTGACTTGCTTTATGCCTTGCAGGATATGGAGTATGACAAAAAGGCTGGACTGCACTCAATCCCTGCGAAATTTGGCAAAAACGCGACTTTTTTTATTTCAGCACTTTTTCACTGCTTGGCTGTGGTGTTTTGGCTGCTTTTTGCAAGCGTGGCAAAGCTTGGTTTTATCGCTTATACGGGCATTTTGATAAGTGGGGTGATTTTGTTTTTTGAGCATAAAATCGTGCGGGGCAATTTTGCTAAAATCGACAAGGCGTTTTTTACTTTAAATGGGTATTTAAGCATTGTTTTTTTTGTTTTTATCTTGCTTGATTTTTGGGTGGGACGATGAAATTTTTTGACACAGCGTTAAAGATTGAATTTGAGCTTTGTGAGAGCGAAAATGCGAGTTTTTTAAATGATTTTAACCAAAGTGCGCAAAATGCCCTTTTGGCGCGTTTTAAAAAGCTTGCGGCAAAGGTTGATTTCAGCGAGGGCGAGGCGCTTTTGTATCAAATGCTTTTGAGTATAAAAGAGGATTTAGCCCGCCTTGATGATAAAATTTCGCACAAAAATTCAGCCCTTGTGCTACAAAATGAAAGCGTGCTTTGTGGTGTGGGTTTTGAGGGCATTAAATTTAGCGAAAATGTTTTAGAAAATGAGGCTTTATACTATGGTAGAGTCGAGCTTCATCATCAAACAATGCGCTTTTTTTTTAAGGCATTAAATCAAAACGAAGCGGTGATAGAGCGGATAAAAAAAGACGACAAAACCGCCTTTGATGCCTTTGTGGTTGAGATTCAAAGGCAAAACATTTTGAAAGGAAAAAACAATGAGTGAGGAACTACTTTACGCGATATGCACCTTTATTTTGCTTGTCGCAACCCTAGCGTATTTTTTCATCAAAGACAAAGAAAATGCGGCTAAAATTCACAAGCTTGAACGCGCTGTGGAGGAGCTTAACAAGGATTTGCATTATTTGCGAAAAGAGTTGAGCCAAAAGCCAGAACAGGCTGAATTTAACATAAATGAGCTAAAAGATGAGATAAAATTTTCGCTTGACAGAGAAATCAATCTCAAAATAATGCCGATTTTAAAGAGCTTACAAGGCTTTGAAAATGTCATTGAGAGCTTTCAAAACGAGCAGGAAAATCGCTTGTCAAATTTAGAACAAAAGGCGCAAAATATGAGTAAATTAAGCCCTGATTTTACGAACGATGAGCAAAAAATCACCGAGCTTTTTCATCAAGGAAAAAGTGTCGAGCAAATCGCCAAAGATTTACGCATTTCAACGGGCAATGTTGAATTTACACTTAAAATGAAGGAGCTTTTGTAAATGCTGCAAGATAGCTACGGACGGGTGATTGACTACTTGCGAATTTCGCTTACTCAAAGGTGCAATTTTCGCTGTTTGTATTGTATGCCAAAAGTGCCTTTTGACTACGCCCCAGATGAGAAGTTGCTGAGCTTTGATGAGCTTTTTTTGTTTGTCAAACTTGCCATTGATGAGGGCGTGAAAAAAATCCGCTTAACAGGCGGCGAACCGCTGTTAAGAGAGAATTTAAGCGAGTTTATCAAAATGATAAAAGATTATGCGCCGCATATTGATTTAGCTTTAACCACAAACGGCTTTTTGCTAAAAAATTTAGCCCAAAAACTCAAAAACGCTGGACTTTGTCGCATAAACATTTCCCTTGACACGCTAAATCCGCAAAAAGCTAAAAAAATCGCCCAAAAAGAAGTGCTAAACGAAGTGCTTGCGGGCATTGATGAGGCGATGAAATGCGGCTTAAAGGTTAAGCTAAATTGCGTGGCTTTAAAGGGCTTAAATGATGATGAGTTGTGCGATTTGCTTGAATTTGCAAAAAGCAAAAATATCCAAATTCGCTTTATAGAATTTATGGAAAATCACCACGCTTACGGACAGCTCAAAGGGCTAAACCGCAGTGAAATTTTGCAAATTTTAAGCCAAAAATTTAGCTTTGTTGATGCCACTAAAAGCCCACACTCGCCAAGCAAACTTTACCGCCTTGATGATGGGTATTTTTTTGGGATTATCGACCCGCATAGTAGTGAGTTTTGCCAAAGCTGCAACCGCATAAGGCTCAGTGCTGAGGGCTTGCTGATACCTTGTCTTTACTATGATGAGGCTTTAAGCATTCAAAAAGCCGTGCGAAATGGCGACATAAAGGGCGCTTTAAAGGTGCTGCAAAAGGTGCTGCAAAACAAGCCCGAAAAAAACAAATGGAGCGAGGCTATGCAAAAAGATGATATTTCTGCAAGAGCCTTTTACCAAACAGGCGGATAAGGTCATTTTGGGCAAAGTGTGGTAACAAAGTGAAAATTCACGCTAAATTTTGTATGGCAAAAATTCACGCGAAATTTATG
>OIYR01000297.1_pt1 | contig 28327 bp, 26 predicted proteins | sample 1588221 | NCBI WGS metagenome assembly OIYR01 (sample SAMN03283292) | human gut metagenome | biome: human-associated habitat; material: feces | host: Homo sapiens | place: Peru | collected 2012
TTGAGTGGTGGTGTGAGAGGGGAAAAACACACTAAGTGTTATCCTCTACTCGATTGTTATATTTATTCTATATTAGACATATAATTTGATTTTGATGATATAAATATAATAAATTTTTGCATATAATAATTATATGAGATATTTACATATATAATTTTGTATGATAAAATATACCTGTAGGGAGGTATCTATGAAAATATTGCTAAAAAAGATATTAGAAAAAGTTACTCTTGTTATATTTTGCTTAGTTGTTATATTTGGTAATATATTGCTTATATATAACTTTAATAATAAATTTCAAAATATAAATGAATTATATGAATTTTCAGATAAAATTGATAATTCTAAGTATATTTGTATTAAAAATATAGATAATGAAAAAGTGATAGAAATTAATAGCGATGAAGATAAACAGAAATTAAAGGGATTTTTTAATAAAATAAGAGTAAGAGAAAGTAAATTAAAACTAATTGATAAAGAACAAAAAATAGATTATACAATATATATTTATACATCTGACGCACAATTTTTTGTTAATATAAATGATTCAGAAATAATGATTAATAATGAAATTTACGAAACAGATATTAAGATTGATACTTATTTAAAGGAACTTTTTGAAATATAAAATATGAGGAGGCTTTTATGAAAATAAAAGAAAATGGACTAGATTTTAAATTTATAAACATAACAATATATGGAGCAGCTTTTATAGGGCTATATTTCTTTTTAAAAAATATAGGAATTATGGATAAGATTTTAAGTGGAATTGCAGCCTTAGCGCCAGTTTTTGTAGGCATAATAATATGTTGGGTTTCTATGCCGCTTGTAAGAAGATTAAGAAAAATAGGGCTTAGTAAAAATTTAGCAGCATTTCTTTCGTTGATAATTATATTTGGTATAGTTGGAGTAGCTATTGGCTTTGTAGTTCCTATATTTGTTGAGCAATTATCTCATTTAATTAAAGAACTACCAAGTATTTATGCAAGTGTTATAGGATTTATTAATGATTTTTTAGCTAAGAATTTAGATATGCCAAATGGAATTGATATAACTAGTAGCTTAAAAAGCCTTGATTTTGTTCAAGGTACTGTAGCAAATGCAATTAATTATTCAATAAATACTGTTCAAAGTATAACAAGTTTTATAATTTCATTTTTTACAGCAATAATTGTATCATTTTTTATGGCTAAAGATATTGATAAATTTAAAGAAAGTGTTATAGCTTTTTTATCAAGAAATAGTAAAGATGGAAGAAGATATAAGATGATAATGGATATAGATGCAACATGTATGAGCTATATTAAAGGATATGCAATAGATAGTTTAATAGTTGGTATCCTTACAACAATTGTATGTATGATATTAAAAATTGATTATGCTGTTGTTTTTGGAATCTTAATTATGATATTTAATTTTATACCATATATAGGAGCTATTTTATCATATCTTGTAGTATCGCTTTACGCACTAGTAACAGGTGGACCTGTTTTTGCACTTATTACACTTGTATCATTACTTATAATTCAAATAGTTGATGCAAACGTTTTACAGCCTAATATTATTGCAAAATCAGTTGATCTTCATCCTGTTGTTGTTATAGGGGGCTTAATTGTATTTCAATTAATGTTTGGTGTAGTCGGAATGCTAATAGCAATGCCAGTACTTGCAGGATTAAAAGTATATTTAAGATACAAGTTTAATTTGGATGATGATGAAGAGGATAAAATCGAGCATAAGACAGATAAGAAAAGATCTAGTAATAATATTATTAAGAAAAAAAGAAAAGTAGAGAGCCAAAGTAACTAAATTTATTAAATATATATATAATAAAAATTTTTATATAATTTTAAAATAGTGAATTGGAAATTGATATTCCTTTTCACTATTTTTGTTATTTTATATTCTCATTTTCTTTTTCTATTAGTTCGTAATGCAGCTTTTTCATAAAATTTTCAGCTACTTTTTTATCAACTATAAGGTTTAAAGATAATTCGCTAAATGTTATCATATAGATTGTGATATTTTCTTTTGAAGCTAGATCAAATATTTTATGTACAGTATCCTTATTTGTCATAACCATATCGCCAATTATTGATATTTTAGATATGTCATCTTTTTTTGTGATAAATTTTACTTTATAATTTTCGAAATCTTCTTCCTTTGAAAATGAGCCTCTACTTTTATGAGAGCTAGTATTTGTTACGATTGTTCCTTTAGAGTTATTTCCAGAATTTTTTACATATATAGGCATAGAGTTTTTCTTTCCCATATGTACAGAACGATTATGTAATACTTTTGCACCTGCTGAAGCAGCTTCAAGCATTTCGTTATATGATATTTTTTTTAGTAGTTTTGCTCTTGTAATTATTTTTGGATCTGCAGAAAATACACCATCTATATCGCTATATATTTCACATTTTTTTGCATTTAGAGCAGAGGCAATAGCTACGGCACTAAGGTCACTTCCACCGCGTCCTAGAGTTGTCACATTTCCAAATCTATCTGAAGCCTGAAATCCTGCAACTACAACAATATAGTCTTCATTTAAATAGTTTAATATGTTATTAGTATATACTGATTTTATTGTTGCATTACCATATGTAGAATCAGATAATATTCCCGCTTGAGTACCAGTAAGACCAACGCATTTATGACCTCTTTCATTTAACATCATTGAAAGCAATGCTACTGTTTGTAATTCACCTGTTGAAAGTAATAAATCAAGTTCTCTTTTACTAGGTTCTTTAGAATAATTTTTAGCTTTTTGTATTAAATGATCTGTCTCTTTTCCCATTGCAGATACAACTATTACCATTTTGTTATTTTTTTCTTTATATTGAATTATTCTGTTACATATTTTTTTCAATTTTTCTTTGTTTTCTACAGAGGTGCCACCATATTTTTGAACAATAATATTCATAGATTTTCACCATCCTATGATAGTCTATGTAAAATAATAATTTTTGTGAAATTATACAGAATGATTGATTTAATAATATAGTTAGTATATAATATAAATAATATGAGAAGGAGAGATGGTACATGAAAACTAAAATGAAGACATATGGTTTGGTGTTATTATTTATTTTTTGCATAGGAATTTGTTTTAATTTTAATGGTATATATGCAAACCAAAATATGAATTCATCAGAGATAACTAAAAAAGAAAAGGAAATGTTAGGCGATGAGAATGGAGATATTGATGTTACAAAATTAGTAACAGAGTATGAAGAATTAACTAAAGAATATTCAAATGATGAAATTGCAGATATGATAGAAAAAAATAAAGATGTTTTAGAGAAAAAAGGAATAAGTAGTGAAGCTATATCTGCTGGAACAGAAGTGTTAAGAAATATGGAACCAGAGAAAGTTACTAAAATTTTAAAAGAAGATATAAAAATTGACGATGTAAAGAAAAAATTAGATGAGGGATATACCCCAAGTGAAGTTGTATCAGATGTAGCAAAAAGTTTAAGTACAGAAGAAAAAATTTCTATTGGTATTAAACTTTTGCTTGCTAATAAAATTTTTAAGACTACAGTTGCTATATTAGGAATTTTATTAGTATATTCCATAATTTTAAGGTGGATTATATTTACAAAAGCAGGAAAACATGGATTTGCAGCAATTATTCCAATATATAGGAATGTAGTATATTTTAAGATATGTAGTATAAGTCCATGGGTTATTCTTTTTGTTTTGCTACCAATAATAGGATGGATAATACTTGCTGTAATAAAAATTGTATCAAGATTTGAATTATCTAAAAACTTTGGAAAGAAAACAGCATTTGGATTTGGCCTTTGGCTACTTCCAGTTATATTTGATTCAATACTTGCGTTTTCAAATACTATAAAATATAGTGAAGAGGAATAAAGGATGATTAGCAATTACAAAACTATAACATTACTTAGGGTATTAAAAAGTGTAATTGATTTATTTATAGATACATTTTTTGTAATGTATTTTCTTAATTTATCAAATAATAATATAATACCTCTTGCTGTATTTTATTTAATAGTGTATGCTACAGTGTATATTACCATATTTTCAGTTAAGAACTTTTGCAAAAGAAAGAAAAGAGTAAATCTTCTAAGAATAGGCATAATATTAAATTTTGTATACTTTTTAATTATATTTTTATTAAGAGAAAATATGGTTCATTTTTCTTGGCTTATAGCGATTATTTATGGATTAGAAGAAGGTTTTTATTATTCTGTATATAATAACTTTGAATCAAGCGGTATAAAAAATGGAGAAAGAAAAAAATACTTAGGAATTATATGTGTGCTAAAATCAATTTTAAGTATTATAATTCCGTTAATATTTGGCTCTGTAATGAGTGTACAAGGGTTTGAAAAATGTTTGATTATTGTGTTAGTACTAGTTGCTTTTCAGATAATACTTTCTTTTTTATACAAAGATGAGATTGCTAACGAACAAAAAAGAACGGATTTTAAGTCCTTTGTAGATTTAGTAGGAAAAAATGAAAAAATAAAAACAGTATATAAAATGTATATGTTTAACGGAATCATCTATAGTGGTGCTTTTAGGAGTATAATAGCTATATATATTATACGTGTATTTACAGATAGCTTTAGTTATGGTATTTTTACATCTGTTTTTGCAGCTATAACTGCAATTGTTGGTTTTTATTTTGCAAAACTAGCAAAACCTAAAAATTATAAAAAAAATTTGGTAATATCCTGTATACTTACAGCCTTAGGAATTTTGATTATAATGTTTAAATGTAACTTTGTTACAATTATTATATTTAATTTATTACAATCTTATTCAAAAACTATTGTAGAACTTATAAACTCAAATGCTCTTTCTGATATTTCTAATATGGATGAAATAAAAAATAAATATAAGGTTGAATACTTTGTTGGAATGGAGAGTTGTCTTGTAGTTGGAAGAATAACAAGTTATTTGTTATTTCTTTTGATGGGAATAATTAATACAAATTTATTTAATAATATAATTTTAATTATTTTTACCTTACTTATAATAGTATTTACTATGTGTTCTATTAATGTACAGCGCTCATTGCAGGAGGAGAAAAATGAAGAAAATTTTAGTAAGTGATTATGATAGAACTTTTTATTTAAACAAAGAAAGTATAAAAAAGAATATAGAGGCTGTAGAAAAATTTAGGAAAAATGGAAATTTGTTTGTTATAGCTACAGGTAGATCATTTCTTGATTTTAAGAAGAAACAATATAAATATCATTTTGATTATGATTATGTTATATTAAATCACGGAGCTACCATATTGGATAGAAAAGGACATATATTAGATAATAATGTTATAAATAATGAAGTGGTGTTAGATATAAAAAAAGATGTACAAGATATAAAAACAAAAAAGCAATTTTGTTGTAGTGCAAAAGAAAGTAGAGTAGATTTTTTATTTGGTAATATCACTAAAATATATTTAGAATATGAGTCTCAAAATATTACAACTATGGTAAATGAAATGATAGATAATAAATATGGAGAGTATGTGAATTCATATGATGCTGGTTGGAATATAGTTGAAACAATATCTAGTAAATGTGATAAAAAAACAGCTATTTTAAAAATCGCTAACAAAGAAGGTGTTAGCAAAAATGAAATATATACTATAGGTGATGGAAATAGTGATTTTTTAGTGATTAAAGAATTTAATGGATTTTGTATGGAAAATAGTGTCTTAAAATTAAAAGAATATTGTAAAGATAGAACAAAAAGAAGTGTATCTGATTTTATTGAAGATATACTAAATGAAAAAATCAAATAAAAATAATATAAAACCCCTATCAATTTTGAATAGGGGTTTTTAAGTTAAATATTATTTTTTACTTACATTTTTATTTTTGTGCTTGGAAATTATCTTATCAAGTCCTTTCTCAAGCATATAAATGTCGCCAGAATTATAGTACTCACAAAGAGTTGAGAGCTTTTTGTCTTTTATTTTAACATTATGAGTTAAAATATAGAGAAATTTTGGCGTTAAGTCTTTTGACTCTTCAAGAGTTGTACTATTGTTTTCAACCTCAGTCTGTGGGACCTGTTCAGGTAGCTTAACAACTTCATTTACTGGCTTAGTATCAGTGGTCAAGGATTCGTTTCGCAATACATCGTTAATTGCCTTTCGCACAGTTTCATAGTTTCTGATATGGAGCATCTCAGAAACTTTAGTTTTTCCTTCAATAATAATATGAAAAGTTTTTAAATCATATTTACTTAAATGACTTACAACCAATTCATAAAATTTGTCGAAGTTTTCATTTGTAACACCATTAAGAATATGTCTGTTTGATCTTGTGATGTTAAGTTCTGGTCTTGTAGTAATGTTATCCATAGTTTTTGACTCCTTTGATATAAAGATATTTTTTTATTGTTTTTTATGTTAAAAAAATAAAATTAAAACGTTATATTGTAAAGGTGTAAGCTGTGCCTTAGATAGACCTTCATGATTTATATTAAAGTTATACCATATATTAATATCATATATATTTTTTAAGTGCTTAGGCAATATTTCACCAATACATTTTTTCATTATAAATCTTATTTTTTCTTCCATTTTATTGTGGAATGTTGTTTAAAATCCATTATCATTTAAATCAAAAAAATTCTAGATTTTTACATTAAAATTAATCCTCCTAAAAAAGTATAATTATATTTTTATATAAAGAAATTTGTTCAAATAGTATAGCATGTTTTTGAAATTATGTCAAATTTATGCTTAAATGTAAATGTATAAAATGAATATTAGAAATGCAAAAATAGGAATTGTTTATTTTTCATATTTAGTATATACAAAATAGATGGTGAAATTGGAATTTAATTTATATAAAGTAACTTGTTTTAATTAAAACAAGTTATTTTTTCTTTTTCAACAATAATGTTGAAAAAAAAGCAAAATATGATATAATTTATATGTATAAAAGGAGGCACTATGTTTTTTTCAAAATTAAAAGAAAATCTAAAAAAAACCAAAGAGGCAATAGATATTAAAATTAGTAATGTATTTGCTAATAATAAAGATATAGATGAGATTATGGATGATTTAGAAGAAACCCTTATTTTATCTGATATAGGGGTAGAAACTAGTATGAAAATCTGTAATAATGTAAGAGATAATCTAAAAAAACAGATAGATAAAAGTGAAGATGCAATAAAGAAATTATTAAAACAAGAAATGAAAAATATTTTAGCTGTATCTAATAATACAAATATTTTGGATAATAATGAAAAACAAGTAATAATGGTAGTTGGCGTAAACGGTGTCGGTAAAACTACATCGATTGCAAAGCTTTCTAATTTATTAAAAAAAGAAGGAAAAAAAGTATTACTTGTTGCAGCTGATACATTTAGAGCTGGAGCAGTCGAACAATTAGACGTCTGGGCAAAACGAATAGGAATTGATATATATATGGGGGAGGAAAATGCAGAACCTGCTTCAGTTATATATGATGCAACCAAGAAATTTAAAGAAGGAAATTATGATATTTTAATTTGTGATACTGCTGGAAGGCTCCATAACAAGAAAAATTTAATGGACGAGCTTGAAAAAATGAATAGAGTATTAACTAAAAACTTACCTGATATAACTAAGAATGTTATAATGGTATTAGATGCAACAACTGGTGGAAATGGAGTAAGTCAAATTAAGAGTTTCTTTAAGAGTACAAATGTAAATGGTATTATTCTTACAAAATTAGATTCTACAGCAAAAGGTGGAGTTGTATTTAGTATTGTATCAGAACTTAACATTCCAATACTTTATGTTGGAACTGGAGAGACTGTTGATGATATAGAAAAATTTAACATTGAAGATTTTGTAGAAGCTATAATATAATTTGCATATAGTAAATTATAGGGAGTTGATATTAATAAATGAATAGATATGATAAATTAGAAGAAATCGTTGGAAAAGATAAGATAAAGTATAATGAAAAAATGTCTAAATATACAACTATGAAGGTAGGAGGTCCATGTGATTGCATTATATTTCCTGATGAAATTTCAAAGATAAAAGATGCTATAGATTTTTGTAAAAATAAAAAAATAGCATTCTATGTAATTGGAAATGGAAGCAATTTACTTGTAAAAGATGAAGGAATACAAGGAGTAGTTATAAAACTTGGACATAGATTTGGTAAAATTGAGATTGATGGGGAATATATTTTAGCATACGCAGGTGCAACAATGCCAGCACTTTCACAGCTTGCTAAAAAAAATAGTTTAAAAGGTTTAGAATTTGCATGTGGAATACCAGGAACTGTAGGTGGGGGAGTAAAAATGAATGCTGGAGCCTATGGTTCGCAAATAAGTGATGTTTTATATGAAGTAACATATATGGATGAAAAAGAAGAAATAAAAACTATAAAAAACAAGGATTGTTCATTTGGATATAGAAAAAGTATTTTTACCATAAATTCAAATTATGTTATTTTAAGTGCAAAATTTAAATTAAAAAAAGGCGATATTGATGAAATAGAAAATAAAATGAAAGAAAACTCAATTGCTAGAAGGACAAAGCAACCACTTGAATATCCTAACTTTGGAAGCGTATTTAAAAGGCCAGAAGGATACTTCGTTGGAAAGCTTGTAGATGATGCAGGGCTTAGAGGTTATAAAATTGGAGGAGCACAAGTATCAACAAAGCATACAGGCTTTATTGTAAATGTAGACAATGCAACATGCAAAGACGTTTTAGATTTAATTGAATATGTACAAACTACGGTGTACAATAAATTTAATGTAAAATTAACACCAGAGGTAATAATAATCGGAGGAGATAAATAAATGAAAGAAATTTTAGAATGGTTTAAACCAGGAACAAGAGTAAAAAGATATATAGGACTTCAAATACTATCAATTGCAGTACTTATTTTTTGCATTATATCTTTAACGAATATTTTAGATTTAAACAAAATGACTTTAATTGCATATATATTTTTGATCACTCTCTCAATATTTGGCATAATTTTTTCCTTTATACTTGCACAGAAGAATATTTTATACGTTTCTTTAAAAAATATTGGTAAAAAAAATAAAAGTATAAGAGTAAAAAAGTTGTTGTATTCTGATCCAAGGCTTAGAAAAGGTGCAAGAGTTGTAGTAATAGGAGGAGGAAGTGGATTACCTATATTACTAAAGGGTTTGAAAGATTATACATCAAATATAACGGCTATTGTAAATGTATCTGATGATGATGCATCCCTTACTACAGCAATGAATGATGTTGAAAAGCTAACACCAGGAGATATACGTAAATGCCTTGCAGCTCTTTCTACCAATGAAAATGATATGGACAAGTTGCTTACATACAAAGAAGATTCATTATCAGGTCAATCTGTAGGTAATACAGTTATTTCATCATTAATAAATATAACTGGAAGTTTTCCAAAAGCAGTTGAAAAACTTTCTGAAATTTTTGATATGCAAGGTAATATTTATCCTGTAACAACCAATGAGTTAGTTTTATGTGCAGGACTTGAAAATGGAGAAGTTGTTGTCGGGAAAGAAAATATAATTGAAAGAGTAAGGGAAATGAAATCTCCAATTAAGCAAATTTTCTTAAAAGAGGGAAGTATTATTCCAATGCCTGAAGTAGTTGATGCAATAAAGAATGCAAACATAATTGTAATAGGACCTGGAGCTTTGTATACATCTGTTGTTTCAAATTTTCTTATAGATGATGTATCAAAAGCTATAGTTAAGTCAAAAGCAAAAAAAGTATATATATCAAATATTATGAATCAACCAGGACAAACAGATGGATACACTTTAGCTAGATATATAAATGAAGTCGAAAGATATCTTGGAAAACATGTGCTTGATTATGCTATAGTAAATAATGGAGAGATAACAGAGGAAATGATTAAAGATTTTAACCAAGAAGAATCAACACCTGTAAAAATTGATTTAGAAAATATTCAAAATAGAGCGATTTCTGTTATCCGTGAAGATCTAGTTCTTGCAACAAAATCTGGAATTATTCACGATACCAAAAGATTATCTGAAATTATAGTGCGTCTTGCTAAGTCAAGAAGAACAGGAGATTTAAACATTGTAAAGGTTAAGAAAAAGCACATGAAAAAAGAGAAAAAGTTAAAGAAGAATATTGAAATATCTAAAACAAAAGGTGAAACTAATAATATTTACAAAAACATAAGGAATGAAAAGAAAAATAAAATTAAGGAAGAAAAGATTGCTGCACATACAAGAGCTACAATGGAAAAAATAAAAAAAACAATGAAGAAAGGATAGACATTAATGTTCAAATACAAAAGAAAAATAAATGATACAAGTGATTTACGTAGAGCATCTTTTGTAACGTCTGATAAGGTAAATACATGTATATGTTTAAATAGTGATTTTACTGTTAAAAAACCGTTTAATGGATTGTATATAAAAAATGGTAGAGTTATAATTTCAAATTTATATGAGGAGATTGAAACAAAAGAAAATAGATACTGCATTAATAATATAGTATCTAATTCAAAAACATATAGTAAAAATAGTGATGAATATGTTTTATGTGTTGATTTAGAAAAACTTTTAATCGAATATGATATGGATGATATTCATTTTTCAAAAAGATTGTATTTAGAAGAAAAGTCTGGAATTTTAGCAGTAGAGTATGATATTTTTAATAAAAGTAAGTATGACATGACGTTTAAAGTTTTTCCAGCGGTTACCTATAGGGAAATTTTTAAAATGAAAAATTCAAGTATGCTTAAATTCAATCAGAGAGATGAAAAAAATGGAGTTGTTATAAATTTAAGCATATTAAATAATGATGATGTAATTTTAAAATCAGATAAATTTGAATGGAATAAAGATGTAAATTTTTTAAATAATATTGTATACAATATAAGGTTTGATAATATAAAAGTTAATGAATTTATAGAGGATTTGTTTATACCAGGTTATTTTGATATAAACATAAAAAGTCAGCAAAATGTAAAGACTGTAATATATATATTGTCAAAGGATAAGGATATATCCAAAATAAATACAGAATTACTATCAAAGAAGGATTATTTTTTAAAGGAAAATATTTCAAATAGTATTGAACATGAGTACGTTGAATTAAAGGAACTTTCTTATGGAATTGATAAATTAAAACTAGAAGAAATTATGATAAATACTATTCCATATGATGAAAAATATTGCTTAAGTACTACTAATGTTAATGTTGAAAATCTAGAAAGAACAATAGATATATTAACAGAGTGCATTAAATCGGTAGAAGGACAATTCTTAAGTTTTGGAAATGTTAAAGAAGCAACAAGAAGGTCACTTGAAATAAAAAAATATATAGAGGCTATCGAAAAAATAGAAGAACTAAATTACGATTTATCGTACAAATTCTTACTATTAAAATTATGGTGGGTAGAAAGTATAAATAGAATAATTCAAAAGCAGGATTTATATAATGTATTTTTTAATTTTGTAAAACAAATTATTTATTCAATATTTAATGATAAATTATTCGATAAATATTTTAGAAATATAGAAGCTGTGGCACTTATGTATAATGCACTTAAAATATATGAAGATATGCTTAAGAAAAATGGCAAAGAAGAAAATGTTATATTTGTAAGAGAAGAATATTTTAGAAATAAAATTCAAAATGAATTTTGGAATGGAGAAAAAAGAATTTTAAAAAAGAACTTAGATGAAGATGATGCATATGCAAATGTTGAAATGTTGTATACCATCAGTCTTTCATATCCTTGCATTATATCAGATATACAATTTAGACTTTTGGATACAGTGTTTAAGGAACTATATACACCATATGGGTTAAGGAAGTATTCAAAAAATAGTAAGCATAACGATGGTCTTATATATCCAAGATATATGGCACATTTTGTAAAAGCTAATCTAAGACAAAACGGCGTAACACGTGCTTCAAGAAAAATTGCTTTTAATTTAGTAAAGGATCTTTTTTTAGATATAAATAAATTCTTAAATTGTGGTGTAAGGAAAATATATAGTGAAAAGGGATTGCAAATAGATAACTTGCCATATGATCTGTTTACAAATGCTGAAATAATAAGATTATATGATATGCTTTTATAAGAAAGGATGAGTTGTATTTATGGTTGTACTAGGAATTGATCCAGGGTATGGAAGAATTGGATATGGATTAATTGATTATACCAAAAATAAGTATAAAGCAATTGAATATGGATCTATTACAACAGAGGCAAATACTCCACTTCCAAAAAGACTTCATAAAATTGAATTAGAATTAAGAGAAATAATTTCAAGATACAAGATTGATGCAGTTTCAATAGAAGATTTATATTTTAATACCAATTCTAAGACAGCAATAAAAGTTGCAGAGGCAAGAGGGGTTATACTGAATACTATTGAAAGTGAAAGTATACCAATATATGAGTATACCCCTCTTCAAGCCAAACTTGCAATTGTAGGATATGGAAGAGCTGAAAAATTACAAGTAAAAAATATGGTAAAAGAATTTCTTAAATTAGAAAAAATGCCAAAATTAGACGATACAACGGATGCTCTTGCAATAGCAATATGTCACACAAATAGTTATAGAATTAATAGTCTTATTGAAAAATAACATAATAATTTTACGTTAGAATGTGTAGTTAATATTTACTAAAAATTTTTAATTTATTGCATATAAATATAGGTTAAAACAGGTTCCTATTGTATGCATTTCTTTATGTTAACATGCTTTAAAAATGTAGTTTTTTAGTAAAAAGGGTTTAAAAATTAAAAATCATATGATATAATCTCTTCAGGTGATAATATGAATTATAAAGTTATTAAAGATATTAATCCTAATATATTTAGAGGGTATGATATTAGGGCAATTTATGGAAAGGACTTAGATGAAAATATAGCATATACAATTGGACTTGCATACGCAAAGTACATAAAAAATAATGGATATGATAGATGTGTTATTGGAAGAGATAATAGAAGTTCATCACTTCCACTATCTGAAGCTTTAATTCAAGGTATAATTGAAGGCGATAATATAGAGGTTATTGATATAGGTTTAGTTACAACACCAATGTATTATTATGGACAAATATTTTTAAATGATGGTAAAAATATAATGCCTGGAATAATGATTACTGCAAGCCACAATCCAAAAGAGTATAACGGTATGAAGATGACTGTAAATGACTTTGGAAATGCTTGTGGAGAAATGATACAGGAGTTTAGAAGATTTGTTGAAGAAAACTCTAAAAAAGAAGTAAATAATGAAAGAAATGTTCTAGGTCATGTTGTAAAAGAAAACATAAGAGAAGGATATCTTAGTTTAGTAAAAAAATCAATTGACCTAGGAGACAAAAAAATAAAAGTAGTTGTTGATACTGCTAATGGAACAGCATCAATTATAGCACAAGAAATGTTTGATATGTTTAAAGATAAAATAGAGATGATTCCTTTATATATGGAATCTGATCCTGATTTTCCAAATCATCATCCTGATCCAAGTGTTGAATCTAATAATGAAGATTTAAAAAAAGCTGTTTTGGAAAATAAAGCTGACCTTGGAATTGGTATCGATGGTGATGGCGATAGAGTAGGAATTATTGATGAAAATGGAAAAATGATATTTGCAGACTATTATGCAATAATTATTTGGCGTTATTTAATGGATAAGGTAACAAACAAAAAAGCTTTATTTGATGTAAAATGTACAAAATCTCTTGCTGATGAAATTGAAAAATTAGGTGGAACACCAGTATGTTACAGGACAGGTAATTCATACATGAAAGCCAAAATGAGAGATGATGATTTCATGTTTGGAAATGAGTTATCAGGTCACATTTGGTTCAGAGATAAATGGCCTAATATTGATGATGGACTTTATGCAGGTTTAAGACTAATTGAAATAATGTCTAAAACTGGTAAGTCTATAACTGAAATGTTAGAGGGAATAAACAAATATTATTCTACACCTGAAATTAAGTTTGAAGCAAGTGATGATGTTAAATTTAAGATTATAGAGAAAATTAAAGAATATTGTATTGATAAGGGATACAAAATAAATGATATAGATGGTGTTAGAGCAGAATTTGATAATGGATGGGCATTAGTTAGAGCATCAAATACAGGACCTAATATTACAGCTAGATTTGAAGGAAAAACAGAAGAAGATATGGAAAAAATAAAAGATGAATTTATTGGATTAATAAAATAAAGGATGGAATTAATTATTAAGAGAGGATGAGTTTAGTGAAGAAAATTTTAGTTATTGGCCAAGACGGAATGCTTGGAGGAGAATTATACGAAAGATTATGTAAAAGAAATGATAAATATGAGGTGTATAAAACAAGGATTGAAACATTAGATATATGTGATAAAGATGCTGTTATAGCTGAAGTTAAAAAAATTAATCCATATTTTATAATTAATTGTGCTGCATATACAGATGTTGATGGATGTGAAACCCGTTTTGAACTTGCAAATAATGTTAATGGTGTTGCTGTTGGAAATATTGCTGAAGCTGCGAATATAGTTGGAGCTACATTAATTCAAATAAGTACGGATTATGTATTTGATGGAAAATTACCAGTGGAAGAGGCTTATACTGAAGATATGTTAGTTGGACCTGTAAGTGCATATGGAAAGACAAAATATTTGGGTGAGCAAAATGCTGCAAAAGCAAATAAATATTATATTTTAAGGACAGCATGGTTATATGGGCTTGGGGGTAAAAACTTTGTTAAAACTATGTTAAAATTATCTGAGAATCATGATGAAATTTCCGTTGTAAATGATCAACATGGAAGTCCTACTTCAACAACAACTCTTTGTGAGATTATAGAACAAATTTTAGAAAAAGAGCCAGCTTACGGTGTTTATCATTCAACAAATGAAGGTTTTACTGTTTGGAGCGATTTTACAAAAAAAATATTTGAACTTGCAAATAAAAAAACAGTTGTAAAACCAATTACTTCTAAAGAATATAAGGAAATGTATCCTGCATCAAGTGATAGACCTGCTAATAGCAAATTACTTAAAAATAAATTACATAGTGTTGGGATATATCCTAAAAAATGGGAGGATGCATTAAGCGATTATTTGAAGGAGGAATTAAAATAATGAAAGGTATTATTTTAGCTGGTGGTAGTGGTACAAGATTGTACCCAGTTACATTGGCAGTTTCAAAGCAGATGTTACCTGTATATGATAAACCTATGATTTATTATCCATTATCTACACTTATGCAAGCTGGAATTAGGGAAGTACTTATAATTTCAACTCCAATACATTTGCCAATGTTTGAAATGTTATTGGGTGATGGTTCAGATTTTGGCATGGAACTTTCATATAAAGTTCAAGAAAAACCTGTTGGATTGGCTGATGCCTTTAGACTTGGAAAAGACTTTATTGGTGATGATAATGTTTCATTAATTCTAGGAGATAATATGATATATGGACCTGGATTAGAGGAAATGTTAAAAACAGCTGGAAAGTTAAGTGATGGAGGAATTATCTTTGGTTATGAGGTTTCAGACCCTACTTCTTATGGAGTAGTTGAAATGGATAAAAATGGAAAAGCTATATCCATAGAAGAAAAACCAGAAAATCCAAAATCAAATTTAGCTGTACCAGGATTGTATTTTTATGATAATAATGTTGTTAAAATTGCAAATGAAATAAAACCTTCGGCAAGAGGAGAACTTGAAATTACAGATGTAAACAAAGTGTATATGGAAGAAGGAAAACTTAAAGTCATACCTTTGTCACGAGGCTTTGCATGGTTTGATACAGGAACTGCAGATAGATTAAATGATGCAGCTGATTTTGTAAAAGCGATTGAGCTAAGGCAGGGTACACAAATAGCATGTCTTGAAGAAATTGCCTATAATAATAAATGGATAAGTAAGGAAAAAGCACTTGAACTTGCCGAAAAATATAAGAAAACGGAATATGGTAAATATATAAAGAAAGTAATAGGTGAATAAAATGGGAAAATTCAAAAGAATTGATACAAGTATAGATGGTGTGTATATAGTAGAACCAACAGTATTTGGTGATGATAGAGGATATTTCATGGAAACATATAGTGAAACTGAATTTTCTGAAATAGGAATAAATAATAAATTTGTACAAGATAATCAATCAAAATCCAAGAAAGGCGTGCTTAGAGGATTACATTTTCAAAAAGAAAATTCTCAAGCTAAGCTGGTTAGATGTTTAAAAGGTGAAGTTTTTGACGTTGCAGTTGATTTAAGACCTGGAAGTTCTACTTATGGTAAATGGGAAGGAGTAATTCTTTCTGAAGAAAACAAAAAAATGTTTATGATACCAAGAGGATTTGCTCACGGATTTTTAGTTTTATCTGAGACGGCTGAATTTGCATATAAATGTGATGATATATATAATCACGAGGCAGAAGGTGGACTTAAATGGAATGATCCTGATGTTAATATTAATTGGCCAATGAACGGAATACAAGAAAATGAATTATTGACATCTGAAAAAGATGGCAAATGGCCTTCTTTAGCAGAACTTAAAGAAACAGATTTATTTAAAAATTTAAAATAAGGTTTTTGGGAGGAATAAGATGAAAAATATATTAATTACTGGAGGAGCAGGATTTATAGGATCTAACTTCGTAAATCATATGGTTGAAAAATATGGAGATAAATATACATATGTGGTATATGATAAAATGACGTATGCAGCAAATATGGAAAATTTAAAACCTTCGGAAGGCAAGTATGAATTCGTAAAGGCTGATATATGTGATTTAGAAAAAGTAAAAGAAACTTTAGAAAAATATAACATTGATGCTGTAGTACATTTTGCAGCAGAATCTCATGTTGATAATAGTATAAAAAGGCCACTTACATTTACTGAAAATAATGTTATGGGAACAAATTCGTTAATTGAAGCTTGTAAACAAGTTTGGGGAGAAGGTTCTGAAAACAGATTTGTTCATGTGTCTACAGATGAAGTTTACGGTACTTTAAAAGATGGAGACGATATGTTTGTAGAAACTTTGCCTCTTGCACCTAACAGTCCATATTCGGCTTCAAAAGCAGGATCTGATTTAGTTGTGAGAGCATATTGTGAAACATTTAAAATGAACGTTTGTATAACAAGGTGTTCAAATAATTATGGTCCAAATCAGCATGAAGAAAAATTAATACCACTTATGATTAAAAAAGCAAAAGCAGGTGAAAAATTACCTGTATATGGAACTGGAAACAATATACGTGATTGGTTATTTGTTAAGGATCACTGCATTGCAATTGATACTGTTCTTCACAAGGGAGTTAAAGGTGAAGTATATAACGTTGGCGGTAATAATGAAAAAACAAATCTTGAAATTGTTAAAACTATTTTAAAACAATTAGGAAAGCCTGAAGACCTTATCACTTTTGTAGAGGATAGAAAAGGACATGATTATAGATATGCTATCAATTCTTCAAAAATAAAAAAAGAACTTGGCTGGGAACCATCTGTTACAGTTGAAGAAGGTTTAAGACAAACTATAGAATGGTATGCAAATAAAAATTATTAAAATTAAAAGGCATATAAATTAGTTTAATTTATATGCCTTTTTAGTTGAAAATTTATATTAATAATGATATAATAAAAAACGTATTTAACTTATTTAAAAAAGGAGATCAACATGGAATTTATAAAAACTTTAGTAAAAAATAGGAAATTAGCTTTTAAACTTGGAAAAAATGATTTTAGAAATAGGTTTGCATCAACGAGCTTAGGAGCTGTTTGGGGGTTTATTTCTCCATTTATATTTATGCTTACTTATGTCATTGTTTTTCAATATATATTAAAAACAGGAAGTGCAGGTATTGATCCATATTTGGTATGGTTTTTACCAGGAATGTCTATGTGGATGTTCCTTAGTGATAGTATTTTAAGTGCAAGTGGTTCTATAAGGGGGTATAGCTATTTGGTAAAGAAAGTTGTATTTCCAGTAGATATTATACCTATTATATCTTTAACATCTTCAAGTATTGTGGGAATGTTTTTATTTTTTATTTCTGTTGTTGCGTGTGCTTGTTATGGCTATTTTGTTGATATATTTAAACTTTTATATATGATAGTGTGTGCTTATGCTTTAATTATTGCAATAACAAGATTTACATCCGCAGTGTCCACATTAGTACCCGATTTTAGTCAACTTTTAAATGTCGTTATGCAACTTTGTATGTGGCTAACTCCGATAATGTGGAATTTATCAATGCTTAATAACCATAATTTACTATCTAAAGTTATGAGATGTATGCCATTTACATATTTGGTTACAGGTTTTAGAGAGTGCTTTATAAATGGAAATATAATAACAGAAAGACATTTTACTTATACTATTGTTTTTTGGGGATTAGTTTTGTTAATTTATATGTGGGGAAATCATATTTTTAAAAAAAGTAAAAAAGATTTTGCAGATGTATTATAGTTAGTGAGATATAGATATGGAAAAAATTGATATTTTGATGGCTACATATAACGGAGCCGAATACGTAAGAGAGCAGATTGATTCAATTTTAAATCAAACATACACAGATTTTAATTTAATTATCTCTGATGATAATTCAACTGATAATACATATGATATTCTAAAAGAATACTCTAAAATTGACAAAAGAATTATTCTATATAAACAAAGTAGAAATTTAGGATATGTAAGAAATTTTGAATTCTTATTAAATAAGGTAAGTTCAAAATTTTATATGTTATGTGATCAAGATGATGTTTGGTTACCAGAAAAAATTGAAGTATATTATAACAAAATGAAAGATGAAAAGTTAGATTTTGTTTTTGGAGACCTTGAAATTGTTGACAAAGATTTAAATACTGTATCAAAGTCGTTTGTCAGAAAAAAAAGACTTTTTTATAAAATAAAGAAATTTACTGACTTTAGATTAGAATATCTTTACAATTGTGTTACAGGCTGTACGATAATGGCTAAATCAAATCTACTTAGTAAAGTATTGCCTATACCAAAAGACTCTAAATATATTATACATGATTATTGGATAGCATTAAATTATACTTTATTAGGAAATGTCGGATTTATTGATAAACCATATATAAAATACAGGCAGCATGAAAATAATCAAGTTGGTAGTAGGAGATATTCTGATTCTTTAAAAAACTTTGATGATATAAGGAATTTATTTATTGATGTCAAAATTGATTTGTTTAAAACTTATATAAATAATGACAAAAATTTTAATGATGAATTAAAATTAATGAATAATAATGCACTCAAATATTTTATGAGAGTAAAATCAAAGAAAAATATTAATTTTAAAAATTGGATAGTTTTTCATAAATTGTATAAAAATGAAAGAATAGATAAATATATAATCTTTTTTTTAATTTTGAATGTTCCTATTGTATCTAAAGGAATTTATAATGTAATAAAAGTAATAAAGAAATAAAGGATGTGTTGTTTAAATATGAAAAAACAATCTCAAAATGATAATGTTATAACAATTACAAATTTGACGAAAGAATATAAAATGTTCGCAAGAAAACGTGACAGGTTAATTGAAACGATGTTTCCCTCAATAAATAGGCATGGCGTTTTTAAAGCTATGGATAACTTGAATCTTGAGCTAAAGAAGGGAGAAGTTTTAGGAATACTTGGCAAAAATGGAGCAGGAAAATCTACACTTCTTAAAATGATTACAGGTGTTGTTGTGCCAACAAGTGGTGAAATAAAAGTAAATGGAAAGATTAGTTCATTGCTTGAATTGGGTGCCGCTTTTAATCCGGAATTGACTGGAATTGAAAATATATACCAGCATGGTCAAGTCATGGGACTTACTGATGATCAAATCAAATCTAAGGAAAAAGAAATAATTGAGTTTGCGGATATAGGTGATCACTTATTTCAACCTGTGAAAACATATTCTTCAGGTATGTTTGCACGTCTTGCTTTTGCATGTGCAATAAATGTTGATCCAGATATTCTAATTGTTGATGAGGTACTATCTGTTGGAGATATGGCATTTCAATTGAAATGCTTTAAAAAGTTTGAACAATTTAAAAAGAAAAATAAAACAATAATTTTTGTATCGCATAGTGTAGGGGATATCTTAAAAAACTGTAATAGAGCAATTATAATTGATTCAGGACGTAAAATTTTTGATGGTGATGTAAAAGAAGGTGTTGAAAAATATAAGAGAATTATTGTTGGTATGGATGCAAATCTTGCTAAAAAGGGTAACTTGACAGATGCACAAGTGCTAAAAGAAAATAAAAATTATTCTAAATTATTGCCAATAAAAGATAACGTTGTATGGAAAGAACATTTTACACAAAATGAAAATATTATAGAGTATGGTAATAGAGATGCTGAGGTAATAGACTATGGTATCTTTGATATAAACGATAATTATATTAATGTAATTGAAAATGACAAGGAAGTTGTTTTAAAATCAAAAATTTTATTTAATAAGGAAGTTTCAGATCCTATATTTACAATGACAATTAAAAACTTTAATGGAGTAGAAATTTGTGGAACAAATACTTTAATTGAAAAAGTTTATACTGGAGTATTCAAAAAAGGAGAGGTAGTTGCCGTAGAATTTAGGCAAAGAATACCTATTGCACCTAATAAATATACAATATCTTTTAGTTGTACACACTTTAATTCTAAAGGTGAATTAGAAGTATTAAATAGAAAATATGACGCACTTTTGGTAGAGGTTTTATCTACAAAAGACTATGTAGGACAAGTGGTACTTGATTCTAAAATTTCATTTAAAAAATTAACGAAGGGAGATAAATAGTGTGAAAAAAAGGTTAACTTTAAAGAGTATAATAATAAGATTAATCTTATTATTTGTTATGATTGTAATGGTCGCAATTTCCGTTTTAGGTGTTATGCAAAGAACAGGTATCGAATTAACTCAATTAGCTCCAACCACTGCAAGTCAATCAATGGGATATGTAATAAAGAATTGCAAAGGAAAAGTTATTGTTATTGATGGAGGTGTAGAAGGTGATTCTGCTAATTTATTAAGATACATTAATGAGTATGGTGGAAAGGTAGATGCGTGGTATATAACTCATCCGCATATAGATCATATGGGAGCTTTTTGTGATATTATTTCAAATAATATAGAATTTCCTGTTAGTAAAATATATGTAGCACTAAATGACAAAGAATGGTATGAAAAATATACTGATGATGGTACTATTAACGAAGTCAAAAAATTTTTTGATGTGATTGATAATGAAAAGATTAAATCAAAAGTTGAACAAGTATATATTGGACAGACTATGGATTTTGACAATTTGCATATAGAAGTGTTGAGTGGAAGAAATGAAGAAATAACTTCTAATAGCGTTAACAATACAAGTATGATCTTGAAAATGACTATAAATGATAAATCCTTATTATTTTTAGGTGATGCAGGAATAGAGGAAGGTCAAAAGGTAATATCTAATTTGTCAACGGAAAAAATAAAAAGCACATATGTTCAAATGGCTCATCACGGACAAAGCGGAGTTAGTTTAGATTTCTACGAAAAAGTGAATCCAGAGTATTGTTTGTGGCCAACTCCTTTATGGTTATGGAATAATGATTCAGGCAGCGGAGAAAATTCAGGTAATTGGAAAACTAAGGAAACAATTAGTTATATAGAAAACTTAAATGTAAAGAAAAATTTTGTAGCTAAAGATGGAAATAAAACAATAAAAATATGGTAATTATTTAAGGGAGAATTTTGTTTATGAATTTAAATATTGATAAATCTTTAGGAGACTATTTCTATGGTAATATTTCTGAACAAGCTGAAAAAGAATTAATAAGGAAATATATTGATAGTTTTGTAAATACAGAATGCATTGAAAAAAATATACCAAAAATATGCAATGTATCTGAATTAAGTTACTTAACATCTATTGGAAGAAATATAATTAGTTGGTATCCATTTAGGAAAAATTCAGAGGTTTTATTAATAGGTGGAGGACTTGGAAATATAGCCGAGTGTCTATGTGAAAAAAAACTTAAGGTTACATGTGTTGAACCTGTTTTATATAGAGCAAATGCTATAGGAAAAAGATGCTCTAGATTTGATAACTTAAATATTTTTTGTTCATTGTTGGATAATATTAATTTCGATAAAAAATTTGATTATATATTATGTATTAATAATTTAGAATTTTATAATGAATTGTTTAAAAAAAATATTGAGATAAATGAATTTTTTGAGTTTATGGCAAACTTATTAAATGATGATGGTAGATTACTTTTTAGTTTTAATAATTCAGTTTCTTTAAAGAGAGTGTTTAATTTTACAACAAATAAAAGGTTGAATGATAATAATACATTTTCAATTAAAAAAATTTATAGTATTTTGGATAATATACGACTAAATTCAAGACATATATATTACCCATTGCCAGATGCAATACTTCCAAATGTTATATTTTCAGATTATATGTTGCCTAATAACTCTTCAATTGATAAGTTTGTAAGTTATTACGATAATGGTAGTATTGAAACATTTAATGAAGTTGATGCATATAAAAGCCTTATTAATATTGATAAAGAATTATTTAAAAAATTTGCAAATTCATTTTTAATAGATGCAGGGAAGAACGAAATTCAACAAAAATATTTTTACATATCGTTTAATAATATTCGAAAGGAAAAATATAGATTAGTTACCAAAATTTCCAAAGAAAATGTTGAAAAAGAACCTATTACCAAGGAAAGTATAAACCATATATTAGAGATGGCTGAAAATGTTAAGCTATTAAAAGAAAAGGGTATTAACATACTTGATGAGTATAAAAATAAGAAAATAATTAGCAGCTATGTCAAACAAGATTATATGCTTATAGCAGTGCTATTAAAACAATTAAAGAATGGAAATATTAAGTCGTTTTATGATATTTTTGATAAATTTATAAATTTAATAAAAAATATGAAAAGTTATAACGAAATTCCACATGAGAATATATTTAAAAAATATGGTATAAATATTTCTAAAGAAATATTGGAAGAATTCAATTTTGTTGAATATGGATTTTGGGATATGACTATAACCAATTGTTTCTATATAGATGATAAATTTTATTTTTTTGATCAAGAATGGAAAGATGAAAATGTTCCAATTGAGTATATGATATTTAAAAATATTTATTATAATAATTTATTTGAAAAATATATTACTAAGGCCGAATTATATAGTCACTTTAATATTGAGAAATATATTCAAGTTTTTATTCAATTAGATGAACAAATACAACATAAAATACGAGATGATAAAATTTGGGAGTTTTATACTAAAGATTTTCATAAAAATGTATGCAATCTTATTGATGATTATAATAGACAAAATGATGACTTTATTAATTATAGAAAATTAACTTCTGATTTAATAACTGCTAAGGACAATGAAATAAAAAATTGTAATATAAGATTGGAAAATAGTAAAAAAAGAATAGAAGAACAGGACAAGGTTATTAAGGTTTTAAGTGAATCATTTAAAGTAAAGGTAACTAGATTTATGAGTAGAATATTAAAAGGAGAAAAAAAAGATGAAAAAGAAGATTAATATATATAGAAATAAAATGCCAAAAATTGAAATTCAAAATTGTAAAAAAGTAAGTGTTATAGTTCCAAATTATAATTATGCAAATTTTATAATCGAAAGAATAGATTCTATAATTATGCAAACTTATCCCATTTATGAATTAATAATACTCGATGATTGTTCAACGGATAATAGTTGTGAAGTAATTGAAGAAAAGATAAGGAACATAAAAAAAGAAAATAAAAATTTAAAGATTAAATTCATAAAAAATGAAAAAAATAGTGGCGGATGCGTTTTTAAACAGTGGAAAAAAGGATTTGATGCTGCAACTGGTGATTTTATTTGGATTGCAGAAGCCGATGATAGTGCAGAAAATAATTTTGTTGAAGAGCTTATAAAGGGATTCGATGATCCTGAAGTTGTACTTTCATATTGTGAGTCTGCACGTATAGATGAAAATAATATACTTATTAGAGAAAAGTCAGATGACTTATATGATATGTGTAGAGCAGGTGATTGGAAAAAGTCATATATTTCTGATGGAAAAGATGAGATTATAAATCATTTAAGCGTGACTAATACAATATTAAATGTTTCAAGTGTAATGTGGAGAAAAAAAGATTATAGTGATATTTTTGAAAAAGCCGGAGAGTATAGAGTAGCTGGAGATTGGTTCATATATTATAATATTTTAAAAGATGGTAAAATAAGTTGGAACTGTAAACCTTTAAACTATTACAGAAAACATGGAAGTTCTGTTTGTACAGATATTAAAGCTGAAATTGAATTTAAAGAGATATGTAAAATTCAAGATCAAATATCTGATTTATATGATTTGCCAAAAGTTATAAAAGAAAAGCAAGAACTAAGGAGGAGTTTTATGTATCCATTATTAAAAAATGATGAGAATGGAAAGAAAAAAATAGCATGGATTATGCCACATCCAGGTAAAGGTTCTGGGGGCCATAGAACAATTATACAAAATGTCAATGCACTTATAGAAAAAGGTTATATATGCGATATATATGTTGAAGAAAATGGTATTTCTACAAATGAAACTGTAAAGAAACAAATAAATGATTATTATGGAAAATGCGATGCTGGTGTATATGTTGGAATTGATATGAAAAAGGATTATGATTTAGTATTTGCAACCGGCTGGACTACTACAGAATTTGTAAAACATATAAAAGCAAAGGATAAGGGATATTTTATACAAGACTTTGAGCCTTGGTTTTTTGCAATGGGAGATCAATACCTAATAACTGAAAATTCTTATAGATATGGCTTTAAATGCGTAACAATTGGAAAATGGCTGGCACATAAAATGTCATCCGAATTTGGAAATCCTGTTCAATATTTTGATTTTTGTGCTGATTTAAATAAATATAAAAGAATTGAAAATGCCAAAAAAGAAAATGCAATTTGTTTTATATATCAACCTGAAAAGCCAAGAAGATGCGATCATATTGGATTAAAGGCTTTAAAGATTGTAAAGACAGTAATGCCAGACTTAAATATTTACTTATATGGTTCAAATTTTCCTGCAAATTTTGATTTTGAATGTAAGAATTTGCATATTATTCCTGTTGAAAAATGTAATGAATTATATAATAAATGCAAAGTGGGAATTTGTATGAGTGCTTCAAACCCTTCTAGAATTCCATTTGAAATGATGGCTGCTGGATTACCGGTTGTTGAATTATATCGTGAGAACAATATATATGATATACCTGATGGTGGAGCTTTACTAGCTGAACCTACACCTGGGGCAATAGCTAGTGCGATTATTAAGATCTTAAAAGACGAGAAATTACAAAAGGAAATGTCTGATTTTGGTGTTGAGTATATGAAGAATTATCCACTTGAAAAAGGTTTTGAACAATTTTTAGATGCAGTAGATAAAATGTTAGATAAGAATTATTCTTGTATTCCAAATATTGAAAAAACATATAAAAAAGAAGCTTTTAGGGAATTAGATGAAATTAAGGCTATTGCAGATGAAATAACAAAGCCTAATATTTATATTGATAATAGTAGTGATTTTACAAAATTTAGAAGAAGGTTAAAAAGGATTCCATCACTTGTTAAATCAAGATTAAAAAAATATATTAATAAATTTAGAAGAAGGAAGTAGGTAAACAATTAAGTTATGTTTATAAAAAAAGTTATAAATTATATAAAAACACATACGTTTAAACAAATTATAAAAAGAATTTTAGGAATAAAGGATAATTTTAGTAAGGAAGCTAAGTATACGATTTGGATTGATAATAATGAGCCAAAGCAAGAAGAAATTAATGAGATAAAGAAATTTATACCAAAATATAAATATAAATTTTTGTTTGTTGTCAACTCTAACTTTAGTGATTCTTTAATTAAATCTATAAATAAACAAACATATCTTAACTATGACATACTTAGATATTCAGAAGAAAATGAGATTGAAAATTTAATTAAAAATAATCCATGCGATTATGTTGTTTTTATTAAAGAAGATTGTATATTATCAGAGATTATGCTGTATGAATTTTTAAGGAAAATTGACCTATGTAGTTGTGATGTAATATATAGTGATTCTGATATAATAGAGAAAAGTTACGACAACGATAATAAAATTATAATTAAGAGAAGAGATCCTATTTTTAGGCCAGATTTTGCAATTGATACATTAAGATCAAAAAATTACATTGGGAATTGTATAGCAGTAAAAAAAGATAAACTTGTTAATTTTATAAAACCAAATTATAATTCAATTGAATTCAATTTTGATTTAGTTTTTAGGGCGTATGAAAATAATTTAAGTATAATTCATATTCCAAAAGTGTTATATCATGATATAAACAGGCATGTAAATACAAATTATAATGAAGAAATACAAATAATATCTAGTCACTTAAATAGATTAAATATAAATGCAAAAGTTGAACAAGGAATTCATTTTGGACAGTACCATGTAATTTATGATTTGAGCAATATTGGGGATAAAGTTTCAATTATAATTCCTAATATGGATCATGTTGATGATTTAAAAAAGTGTATTAGTTCAATAAAGAAATCTACTTATAAAAATTATGAAATAATAATTGTGGAAAATAATAGTAAAAATGAAGATACATTTAATTACTATAAAGAAATTGAATCGGAGGCTAATGTTATTGTAGAAAAATTCGAAATTTCTTATTTTAACTATTCTGAAATAGTAAATTATGGTGTCTCTAAGGCAAGTGGTAAATATATTATTTTATTAAATAATGATATTATAGATATATATAATAAAAGTAATGATAATATAATTAAATTATTTAATAAAACTAAATTATTTTATAATACTATATTTAAAAATAATATGATTAATACTAATTTCTCTGATGAAGAAATATATGATAATTTCTTATCACTAGATGTAAATAAAGAAGCAATAATTAATCAGTCTCAAGTAATTAAAAAAATTGCTAATAATGGAAGTGCTGTAATAGTAGGAAGATGTGCTGACTATATATTAAAAGATAATGATGCTTTAGTAAAAATATTTATATACGCTAATATAGATTATCGAATTCAAAATATAATGAAAAATTACCAAGACAATGAAAAACAAGCCAAAAAACATATTATAGAATCTGATAAATCTAGAGCCGCCTATTATAGTGCTATAGCTAACAGTACATGGGGTGATAAAAACAACTATGATTTATGTATTGATGCTAAAATAGGTAATGAAAACGTTGTTAAGATTATTTGTGATTATATAAATAATAATTGACGCATACATCTGTTTATGATATAATACATCCTCGATGAGGGGGAATAATCAATGAATAAAGAGAAAGAAATTAAGTCTTTAAATGAAGATTTAGCTTTAGTTCAGTTAAGAAAAAGGGAAAAAGAAACAATCAAGAAAGTCAATTTAAAAGGTAAATTTAAATTACTGTTAATAATTTCAGGAATCCTAATATTATTTAGTGTGGCAATGACAGTTTTTCCATCGCCTATAACTTTATATATAGCTGGAGGTATAATTCTTACCGCCGGTATGACAATAGCAGGTGTTGATTTAATCAAGCAAGGGTTATACTTCAAAAAAGAAAATGAAAAAACAATGTCTGCACTATTTGAATTAAAAGAAAGAGGAGATCTTGATAAAATTAAATTCGACGAAAAACAAGTACTTGATGAGATTAAAAAAGAAAAACAAGGGTTTTTAGTTCCTAAACTTGCTGGAGAAGAAGACTTTTATAGCGAGAAAATGTTAAATTATATTGCTACTGAAGGAAATAAAGAAGAAAGTAAATACGATCAAGCCTTAAAAAAACAACACAGTAAACCAAATATTGAATTATATAACTATACCAAGAACAACCCTGATTCAAAAGAAGATGTAGTAGATAGAATTATGTATGAACTAGATGCATATTGTTTAGGATTAAATTTACCACCAATAGAAATATCAAATAATGAATGGCAAATATTCTTTGACACACTTTATGATGTATTTTGCCAAAGAAATGCAGCTTATGATTTTTATAATGAAATTTCTAGACTATGTAGAATAACATTATCAAATAGTTTAATTAATAAAAGTGAGTATATATCTATAAAAGATTTTATTGATAGTATCGAGTATTTAAACGAAGAGTTTTCATTATTTGCCATATCTTTAACCGAAAGTGAAGTAACTACCTTAAAGAGTATGTTAAACAAAAAAGTTAATAGTAAAAAAACTATTGTATTTCAACTAGTAAGAAAAAAATAAAATACCTTTTGGGTATTTTTTTCATTTAGTAAAT
>OIYR01000301.1_pt1 | contig 28183 bp, 30 predicted proteins | sample 1588221 | NCBI WGS metagenome assembly OIYR01 (sample SAMN03283292) | human gut metagenome | biome: human-associated habitat; material: feces | host: Homo sapiens | place: Peru | collected 2012
GATCCAACAAAAAAAGCTAGAGATCTTGATCAAGATGAACAATCAAGACTTCGTGATGAAGTAAACAAATATTTAACAGAAGGTGATCTTCGTCGTGAAGTAAATATGAATATTAAGACTAAAATGGAAATTAATTCATATCAAGGAACTCGTCATAAAAAAGGTTTACCAGTAAGAGGACAAAGAACAAATAGAAATGCTCGTACTCGTAAAGGTAAAGGTAAAACAGTTGCTAATAAGAAGAAATAGTTTATAAAAAAGGAGGTTAAACTATGGCTTATAAACAAAGAAAAAGAAAAGTAAAAAAAGAAAAAGTATATAAGTATAGTCAAAAAACATTAGCAAAATTAGAAGAACAAAAAAAGGAACTACTCGTAGATTTACAAACTGCCGGAGCAACAAGAAGCAGAGATCCCCATGTATATTTCTATAAGGTTCGTGAAAGTACAGGAAAAATTACTACTGGAACAATGAATGGTTTAAGTAAACTAGATATAAATGCATATTTGTTAAATGAAGGTTATGATGTATATGTTATTAAAACATCACCATTACTTGATTTCATATATAAAGATTCATCATTCTTAGGTAAAAAGATGAAAACCAAAGATTTAATATTTTGGTTAACTCAATTATCTACATATTTAAAAGCAGGCTTAACATTAAATGAATCAGTTAAAATTTTAACTAATCAAATGAAAGGTAATAAAGCTAGAGAAACCGCTTTTAAAGCTATTTCTTATGAACTTACTCTTGGAGAAAACTTTAGTGCAGCCCTAGAAAAACAAGGCAATATGTTTCCAGCATTATTAATAAACATGATTAAGGCCGCTGAAGCCAGTGGAACATTAATTGAAACGTTAGATGATATGGCGTCATATTATACTGAAATAGATGAAACAAAAAAACAAATGAAAAGCGCTATGACATATCCTGCTATCGTAATGGTATTTTCACTAGCAGTTATAGTATTTATAATGGTTTATGTAGTTCCTCAATTTATCCAAATTTATGAGCAACAAGGAGCAGAGGTAACAGGTATAACCAAAATTGTAATAGGGGTAAGTTCATTTGTTCAAAATTATTGGTTTATTGTAATCGCCGTTATTGGCTTAATTGTTGTATTAATTTCATTCTTATATAAAAGAGTTAAAGCATTTAGAACTAGTATGCAAATATTTTTTATGCACATCCCTGTCGTAAAAGATGTTATCATATATAACGAACTTACAATATTTTCAAAAACATTTGCATCTCTTTTAAAGAACAATGTTTATATTACTGAAAGTATGGATATCTTAAGTAGAATTACCAATAATGAAATATATAAATCAATTCTATATAAGACTGTTCAAAATATTGTAAAGGGAGATAAAATTAGTGATGCCTTTAAAGATCATTGGGCAATCCCTGATGTTGCATACTACATGATAGTTACTGGTGAATCAACTGGTGAACTAGCAGAAATGATGCAAAAGGTTAGTGAGTATTATCAAGGACTACACAAAAATACAATTAATAGTTTAAAAGCATTTATTGAACCTGTAATGATTGCATTTTTAGCTGTAGTAGTCGGAGGAATAATAATTGCTGTAATCATGCCAATGTTCGGTATGTATTCACAAATTCAAAATAGTTAGGTGGGTTTTATGCAAGTATTTTGGTTTATATTAGGCACTATCTTAGGTTCTTTCTATCTAGTAGTAGGAACGAGACTGCCTAAAAAAGAAGATATAATTAAATCGAGAAGTAAATGTGATTCATGTGGTATTACATTAAAGTGGTATAATTTAATACCTCTTTTCTCATTTATTTTTCAAAAAGGAAAATGTAATAAATGTGGAAATAAAATAAGTGCTGATCACTTTTTCGTAGAACTAATCACGGGTTTATTATTTCTACTTGCATCCCTTTATTTTCCAATTGGATATAACTTTTTTATTTCTTTAATTGTTATATCTTTAATGATTATAATATTTATTAGTGATTTTAAATATATGATAATTTTAGATTCTCCGTTAGTGGTAACTATAATATTAGTAATTATATTAAAATTTATTTATTTTGATTTTAATAATGTATTAACTAGCATTATTTCAGGAATTGCTATGTTTTCTTTAATGATGTTAATTGAACAAATTGGTTCAACTTTACTAAAAAAAGACTCTTTAGGTGGGGGAGATATCAAGTTTTCTTTTATCATGGGATTGATTTTAGGATTTAAACTCGGAGTAACATCTTTAGTGCTTTCTACATTTTTAGCTTTACCATATGCTGTTGCTAGTGTTAAAATAATGAAGAGTCATGAGTTTCCATACGGACCATTTCTCGCCGGAGCATTATTTATTGTATTTTTTCAATTTGATAAATTCAACAATTTACTAATGTTTTTATTTAATATATAAAGGAGTACAAAATGGATAATAAAAAAATTATAATAATATTAAGTATTGTTAGTGCAGTTTTATTACTAACAACGGGTATCCTTATAGGGCGATTATCATCTAAAAAGACTTTCGAAGAACAACACTCAAACGAGGTAGATAAAAACAAAATAAAAAGCGATGAAAAAACAAATACACCTGATAATGATGATATTAATAATAACGATTCTAATAAAGAAACAACTACAAATAATAAGGATATACCTAAAAAAGAAGAGTCTACAAGCTTAAGTAGTAAAGATAACTTAGTAATTAGTGAACTAAATAGTTCCCTAACTAGCATTAATAAAAATGCCAATGATAAAGATTTTTCTAAAAAAGCCAAAGCAACTTTTATATCTATCGTCGACTTTCTATTCTATGAAGGTACTATTAAAGGTGTAACATTTAATGAGCTTACTGAAAACGGCAAAGCAAAAGTTTTAAAATTAGCTAATAAAATAGATACAACTCTTGAAGAAAAATCACCTGGATATAAAGAAACAATTTCTGCAACAACATCTAAGGATTATAAAAAAGCAAGTCAAATAATAAAAGATAGTGCTAACGATATTAATAATTTTGCCAAAGAATCTTTAGGTGATGAAAACTATAATTCAATTATTGAAGCTAAAGACGAATTATTATTATATAGTAAAAATGCCCTAAATTTTATAACTGGTAATAGCAGCAAAATACTAAATGATACAAAAAATAAATTAAATGATTGGTATCAAGACTTTAAGAACAAATAAGTCTTGTAAGTATCTTTTATTATGTGTTATAATTTTATTATATTACGGAGGTAAACATGGAAGAAGAAATATTAAAAGAAATTAATGAAAATGAGGAAAACAAACCCACCAATGAGATTATTGAAATTGATGAAAACGAGGAAATAACTAATACCCAATATGATTTAAATACTATTAAAGAAAGCTCAAAACAAACAAAACAAAAAAAGCCAAGTAAATGGAGTTCTTTAAGTAAAAAAGCTAAGATTATAATTATTGTAAGTATAGTTTTAGTGGTATTAATAATAGCTTTTGTATTAATATATTTTTTAGTATTAAAAAAAGATGATAATAAAGGTAATTATAAAGAACCAACCGTGGTAATAGAAAAAGATAATTATAAGTATGAAGATGGTAAACTAATATTTATAGATAGTAATAAAAACGAATTAGGTAGCTATGAATGTACTAATAAAAATGAAAATCTTTGTTATGTAGCATATTTTAGCAATGAAGATAATTTTGATGAAAACAAAAAAGTTTATGAATCAGGTCTACCAGTTAATATTAGAACAGACATTTTAAAAAATCAATATGTATTCATATATGATGATGAAACTAAAGAAAAAGGTGATGTAATCCTTTACGATTTTAAAACTAATAAAAAAGTAGAAACTTATAGCCTAGTAAAAGAAGTAAAAGATAATTATGTCATTGTAAAGAAGAATAATAATTATAAACTATTAAGTTTTGATCCATCACCAGAAGAAGCATTCAAAGATACATATGAATACATGGGATATATCGAAGATACTAAAAACCTAGTCGTAGCAACTAATGGAAATTATAAGATTATAGATTTTTCCGGAGAAAATGTAAGTAAAACCGTCCCTGGTAAAATAATGTCATATGATGATAATAATATTAGTGTTAAAGTAAATAATGATTACTATGTTTATAATTATAATGGTGAAGCCATCGTAGATAATGGATATGATTACATAAGATTTGCAAGTAATTATATCATTGCTGCATCTAGTAAAAAGTTATTTATATATGACTCCACTGGTAATAAAATGAATATTGAAGGAATAAGAATTACATCTGATTCTTATAATACAAAGTTAATATTTAATGATAATCTACGTCAAACAGGAAAAGAAGAAGCCTTTAATATAGTGGTAACAAATAATACAATGCGTATAGAATATAATGAAGATTATACAAAAGTAGATTTAAATGAAGGTAAAGTAAATAAGAATATATCATATATTAGCTATTTCGCAGGTAAATTATATTTTTATAGTGATGAAGAAAAAACAAATCTATTAGGATCATATAAATGTGAATATGCTAATGACATTGATGAGTCTACAAAAGAATTACAAAATTGTTTCTTAGCTAAAGAAAGTAATATTTTTACCCCTGATAAAGAATTAGAAAATGGTTATCTACCAATCTATAACAATTCTTATGTGTTTATAACAGATACAAAGAGTCCAAATGCTAATGATAATATTATCCTTTGGGATTTAAAAAATAATAAAAAGATTGCTACATATAAAAGTGTAGATGCTGGATATCATTTGACTGATGAAGCCATAAGTTTTATAACAACTGCAGGAACACAAGTTGTTGCCAAAAATACGAGTGACTCATATGGAGTTATAAATATTACTACGAATGGCATCAAAGGAATAACTGGCTTTAAAGATAAAGAAAATGACAAAGTAATAAATGAATCATTTAAGTTTTTAGATAATAATTATGTAATTAAAAGAAGTGATGGTACATATCATTTATTTGATACAAAGGGAAATGAAATAACCAAAGACATTCATACTAACTATGAAATTGTAAAATATTCGCATAATTATTTAATGGTTAAAAATAGTGATAGATACTTAATATATGATTTAAAAGGTAAAATAATAAGTGATGAATATAAATATATTGCTATGGAAAACAGAGTATACTTAAGTATTGATGGTAAAAACTTATTACATGTGTTTAAATATGATAGTAAAACAGACTTATTGAAAGAAGATATTGTTATAAATGATATTTCTAAAGATTTAAATTATGAAATAAAGAATGATTTATTAATAATAACAAATCCAGAAGATATAGGTAGTACAGTTAAAATAAGTATTGGGTAGGTGTATCATGAAGGATAAAAAGACATTAATTACAATTATTGTTTTACTAGCAATTATATTACCAATGGGGGTTTATGGTACTATAAATAGTTATTCAACAACTAAAAATACTATTAAAGATGATAATCCTAATAAAGATTTTATCTATAATAATAAATTATATTTTTATAAAGATAATACTTTAATATCAACATATGAATGTAGTACTTGTTCTCTAGCAACAACTACATATAATGATACAGATTATCATACTAATTCATATCAAAATGAATCTACAGAACTATCAAGTATCATTAATGATTTTTATGGAATATTTAAAGAAAATAGTGATATTGTATTATATAATTTAAAAAATAGTAAAAAAGTTGATACTTATAAAAGTATAAAAACATATGATACAAAGGCTAGTTCAAATTTTGGAATTGTTGAAAAAAATACAGGTTGGGGAGTAGTATTCTTTGACTTATCCCATAGTACTATACCAAGTACATATAATTATATAGCTATTCCATCTCATTACACAAATAATATTTTAGATTCATCTAAGTTTATAACAAATAAAGATGGCATATGGCAAGTTTTAAAAGATGATAATACAACTTTATTTGATAATGTAACTGAAGAAATCGTAGATTTTAATGATAATTATTACATCACATATACAAATAATACATATCATATTTATGACAAAGATAAAATTGAATATTTACCAGGATTACCTAAGACTAATGTCTATGGGGTAGGAAAATACTTATTCATTTTATATAATAGACAACTATTTATATATGAAAATTGCCTTAATCCAGTACTTAAAATTCTAGAGATATCTAATTATGATAAATTCTATTTTAATGTAAATGAAAATAAAGTTGATATCATGGTTGATGGAAAATCACAAGAAACTATTGAATTATCATAAAATATTTGTTAAAATAAACTATATTTCAATGATTTTTGAGGAGTAATATATTCTGATTTTAAAGAGAGTTAGCGGTAGGTGGAAGCTAATATTGAAGATATATGAAGGTTGCTTAAGGAGAAATAACGCAGAGATGTGATAAAATCAATTAAGTTAAATAAAGGGATGGTACCGTGCACAAAAGCACTCCTTGGGTATCAGCCTTTTTTATTTTAGGAAGTGATGATTGTGATTAGTTTTAAATATGAAAATAATGGACTTAATGATACTCAATTAAATGAGTTAAATGAATTTTTAAATGCTAATATAAAAAGCATTACCGATTTTTTTGAATTTAATAAGAATCTTATAATTACAATAAAGATTTTTGATAGTAAAAAAAGTTTAGATAATTATGTAATTAACAATTTGTCTTTTAAACTAAATGATTATGTAGTTGGCTTAATAAATAGTTGGAATGATACTATACTTTGTTGTAGTTATAATGATTATGATAATACAGCTCATAAAAATGAAAGCTTTATTGATTACAAAAAAATGATATTACATGAATGTGTACATATTTTACATACTTATTATATGGCTAAGGATAATTCGTATTTTTATAAATACTTGTGGGAAGGTATTGCAAATTATTTAACTAATCAATATGAAGAATGTAATATTGAAAATATTAAAGTTGAGGATGTTTTAAATGAGAAGGTATCGTATCGAGTCTACTTTTCTATTATAAAAAGAATTATAGAAACATATGGTTTAGAAAAATTAAAAGAAATTTTAAAATTTGATAAGGATAGTATAAATATACTTAAAGAAATTATTTAAAAAAGGATGTGTTAAAATGTTAGAAAAAAAGTATAATCACTTAAGTGTTGAGGAAGGTAAATATGCTAAATGGGTTCAAAATAATTATTTTGAAGAGAAAGATGGATTACCACCATATGCAATAGTTATTCCACCACCAAATGTAACAGGTAAATTACATTTAGGACATGCTTGGGATACAACGCTTCAAGACATATTAATTCGTTTTAAAAGAATGCAAGGATTTAATGCAGTTTGGGTTCCAGGAATGGATCATGCTGGTATTGCAACACAAGCTAAAGTTGATGCTAAGCTAAGAGATATGGGAATTAATCCTCGTGGAATTACTCGTGAAGAATGGTTAAAATATGCTTGGGATTGGAAAAATGAATATGCCCAAAATATTCATGAACAATGGGCAAAATTAGGACTTGCTTTATGTTATTCTAAAGAAAGATTTACGCTTGATGAAGGACTAAATAGAGCAGTTAATCATGTATTTAAAACTCTATATGATGAAGGCTTAATTTATCGTGGAGAAAGAATTATAAATTGGGATCCGCAAGCTATGACAGCATTATCCAATGAAGAGGTTATATATAAAGAGGTAAAAGGTGCTTTTTATCATATTAAATATTTTATTGAAGGTTCTAATGATTTTCTAGAAGTAGCTACAACTAGACCAGAAACCTTATTCGGAGATACCGCTGTTGCAGTTAACCCAAATGATGAACGCTACAAAGATTTAATTGGTAAAAATGTTATCTTACCTTTAGTTAATAAACTAATTCCTATTATCGGAGATGAACATGCTGATCCAGAATTTGGAACAGGTATTGTAAAAATAACTCCAGCTCATGATCCAAATGACTTTGAAGTAGGTAATCGCCACAATTTAGAGAGAATTGTTTGTATTAATCCAGATGGAACGATGAATGAAAATGCCTTAGAATTTAATGGACTAGATCGATTTACAGCTCGTGAAAAGTTAATTGAAGCTTTAAAAGAAAAAGATTTATTAATTAGTATCGAAGAAATAACTCACAATGTTGGTCATAGTGAAAGAAGTGGAGTAATGATTGAACCATACTTATCAAAACAATGGTTTGTTAAGATGCGTCCACTTGCAGATAAAGTATTAGAAAACCAAAAAAATAAAGATACAAAAGTAAATTTTGTTCCAACTAGGTTTGAAAAAATAATGAATCATTGGATGGAAATTACATATGACTGGTGTATATCTCGTCAACTTTGGTGGGGACATAGAATTCCCGCTTGGTATAAAGGCGATGAGGTTTATGTTGGTGAAGATGCTCCATCAGGTGAAGGTTGGCATCAAGATACCGATGTTTTAGATACTTGGTTCTCAAGTGCATTATGGCCATTTTCAACTTTAGGTTGGCCAGAAGAAACAAACGATTTTAAGAAATTTTATCCAAATAATGTCTTAGTAACAGGTTATGATATCATTCCATTCTGGGTAAACCGTATGACATTCCAAGGATTACATTTTACTGGAAAAAGACCATTTAAAGACTGTTTAATTCATGGACTTATCAGAGATAAAGAAGGAAGAAAGATGAGTAAATCCCTAGGTAATGGGGTAGATCCAATGGATGTTATTGATACCTATGGAGCAGATGCATTAAGATTCTTCCTAACAACTAGTGCTGCCGCAGGAACAGACCTAAGATATGATGAAGAAAAAGTAAAATCAACATGGAATTTCATTAATAAATTATGGAATGCATCAAGATTTGTTCTAATGAATATCGATGGATTAACAGAACTAGAATTTAATGATTTAAAAACTGAAGATAAATGGATACTTACAAAATTAAATAATACCATTAAAAGTGTAACAAAAAACATGGAACATTATGAATTTAATAATGTAGGTAGTGAAATTTATAGTTTTGTATGGAATGATTTTTGTGATAACTACATTGAATTTGCTAAATTTAGTCTTGAAAGTAAAACAACAAAATCAGTACTGTATAAAGTATTATCAAGTATTCTAAAGATGTTACATCCATTTATGCCTTATGTAACTGATGAGCTTTATAATAATTTACCTATACATGAAGAAAATATTATATTATCAAAATATCCAGAATATAATAAAGATGAAATCTTTACAAAAGAATGTGAAGAATTTGATAATATTATTGAATTTATTAAAGTATTTAGAAATGTAAAACTAGAAAATAAAATTGGTAAAGACTTTGGAATAAAAATAAATAGTGTTGATGATTATAGTTTAATATTTAAACTACTTCGTATTAATCTAGATGAACACACTAAAATATCTGGTACAAAATATAGTTGTATTTATAAAAACTATAATATTGATCTTTATTATGAAAAAGAAATTACTGAAGAAGATATTATGTTAAAAAATAAACAAATCAGTGATCTAGAAGCATCAATTGCTAGAAGAAAGAATCTTTTAAGTAATGAAAACTATTTAAATAAAGCTCCGAAGGAACTTGTAGAAAAAGAAAAGACTACTTTAAAAGATGAAGAAGAAAAATTAGCAAAATTAAAAAAATAACAATTTGACTAAGTAAAATTAAAAGAAGCAACAAATGAAATGCACCCTTTAGAGTAGACATTATAAAAAAAGACTTTTAAAAATATGTTAGAATACACTTCCGAAAGGAGGTGTTTTTCTTATGGCTTCAAAAGGGCAAAAATTTATAAGATTTACTGATGAAGAAAGAACAGAAATAGTTGATCAATATTTATCTGGACAAGGTTCTTATAAAAGCATAGCAAAAGACCGTGGAATTAGTTGGAAGACAGTTGAAAGTATGGTTAGAAAATATAAAAATACAGGAACAACTATTTCAAAACAAAAAGGTCGACCTAAAGAAAAAGATTTAACTAAAGAGGATTGGAAAGAAAGATATGAAATATTAAAAAAATACCAGGCCTTCCTCAAGGCACAACGAGAGAAAAAGTAACTTTTATTAATCTATATAGAGATAATTATAAGTTATATAATATGTGTGCCGTACTTAATATAAGTCCTAAAACTTATTATAAGTATAGAAATAAAGAAAATCCTGATTATTATGATTATTTAATAATTAAAGAAATATTTGATGATTCTAAAGGTACATATGGTTATCGTAGGATTGTTGAAGGTCTACTCCTAAAATATGGTGTAGTTATGAACGGAAAGAAAGTTTTAAGAATAATGAAAAAATATGATTTAATGGCTGAATATGTAAGAAAATCAAAGAAGAAAAATAAGAATGAAAGAATAGAAGATAATGTTAAACCAAATTTATTAAATAGAAATTTTACTACTGGTGCATTAAATAAAGTGTGGGATACAGATGTAACATATTTAATATTTAAAAGTTCTAGAGCTTATTTATCTACAATAATTGATTTATATGACAGACATGTAGTTGCTTATAAAATATCCAAACATAATGATAATAAACTTGTTATGGATACTTTAAATGAAGCTTTAGATAAGGAAAAAGATGTACATGGACTAATCATACATAGTGATCAAGGTTTCCAATATACATCTTATGAGTACAAAGCCATTTGTGAATCAAACGGAATACAGATTTCTATGTCAAGAAAAGGAACTCCAATAGATGATTCGCCAATAGAAAGCTGGCATGCTCTTCTAAAAAAGGAAACTTTGTACAATAATAATATTACATCTTTACAAGAATATATTCAACTTGTAGAAGAATGGATATTATTTTACAACACTACAAGACTAAAGTCAAAAATCAAGAAAAAGAGAAAAACTTACACAAAAAGAGAAAAATAACTTTTCTCTTTTTAATATAAGTCTTTTTTTATAATGTCTCCTAAATAGGGTTCACATCAAGTTATTATTCTTTTCATTTTCATATTCCATCATTTTTTCTTTTATCCACACAGGTAACATCTCTTTTAAAGGCAAAAAACCTTTTCTTGTTTCTTTTATCTTATTTTCGTCATCATGACTCAGATAATAAATATCTTTAATCGATACTTTAACTTTCTTACTTTCTTCATCTATATCTAAAATTAAAACATATATTTCATCCCCTACTGAAACAAACTTTTTTATATCATCTACAAAATTATTAGATATCTCTGATATATGACATAACCCTGTAAAATCACCAATGCTAACAAAAAATCCAAAATCAGATATTCCAGTTACTTTAGCAAGAACAATATCTCCAACATTCAGCATACAACACCTTCTCATATTCTTAGTATAACAAAAAACACTAGACTTAACAACTATTTAAGCTTATAATATTTCTAGGTGACCAATATGAATAAAGAAGAATTGATAGATAAAATAAAAAATATGGTAGATGAATTAAGACCATATTTAAACATGGATGGCGGAGACATAGAATTTATAAAATATGAAGACAACTATCTTTATGTACGACTAACTGGAGCATGTCAATCTTGCATGTTTCAAGACAACACATTAAATGACGGTGTTTTAAGTTTCTTCCAAGCTCAAATACCAGAACTTGAAGGAGTAATTAATGTCCCTCTATAAGCCAATCGATTTTATCTAGCCTTACATATTTAGACATTTCTAAATATGTTTTTTTTAAGAAATATTCATAATCATTACTATGTTTTACTATTTTAACCAATTCTTCCTCACTTACATTTTTATTCATAACTGAATCATAAATATCAAAATAATATGAAGGATATAATAATCTTGCATAAAACATATGATATTCATAAACATTTAATTTTCTGATACTTAAGTAGCTTTTCAATTCATCTAAACAATATTCTACGTCTTGTTTAAAAAACATTGATTTTAAATACTCTGCAACATCTCTAACCTCAAGATCAAAAACAAATGACAAAGGATTCATATAATTTAACTTATAATTCGGATAAAAGACTCTTCTATGAGATAAAACAATTCTTCCACTACTAACTCCCCCATATTTTAATATTGCATTATTAACATAACTAATTGCATTTTCAGCTAATCCTACATAATAACTAAACGAACTTTTAACAACGCTTTTCTCTATTCCAAGCTCTCTTACTTGATATTCAAAAAAATCTATTTTATCACTCCACAAACTTCCCCAATTATTTCTATATAAACTTGATTTATTATTATTTAAAACTAACTTATTACTAATTTTAACCATATCAAAAATATCATATTCTTCACTCAAATTATTTACTTTAAAAAGAACATAATTATATTCATTTACTTTAGTTAAAAAACTATTATTTCTATTTCTAATTATTTCATGAACATTTATTCCTTTAAGAAACATTTCATTACATACACCTATTATATCATCTAACTCTTCAAGTCCTCTATTATAAAACACAAAAAAGAAATCTTGATTTTCTTGTTTTATATGATATTTCCCATCAAGTTCTTCCAAATTATCTATATCTAAATTGTAGTAATATTCCAATGTTTCTTTCATATTACATAATATTAAAAGAAATAGACTTTTATGTCTTTTTTAAGCTATATTTTAATAATCTTAGCTACGGACAGTGTTTTATATGACATGTAACTTATTATATTTTTTTACTTTGACATTTCTATCAGTTTTTATTTTAACAGTTATAAAAATCTTTTTTGCATGAAATCAATTATCATTAGCTTAAAAAGTGCGTGTAATAATGTAGCCCATCAAGTGTTATTTATATTTTATAGCCACATCATAATACAAAAAAATAAGGTAATTCGTTCAATGTTGGTCGAACTTTTTACCTCATTTTACCCAGGTATCACCTACTCTTTTTCAAAACTTTCCGTCAATCAGCAATTATATATGGATTTTCTATACTACCATCACCAGCATAAACATAAACTGATTCGTTCAAATATAATGTAGGCCTTACATATTTTGCTCTATTCGCAGAAGCAGTACTAATATTACCACCCGCTTCCAGATAATAGAAATAATTACTAGATGTAAGATTAGGCGTAATTAACCAATTATCTCCCACTCCTTTAAGCCAACTTGTTCCCACACAATTAGATGTCTTATATTTTTTTAAAGCATCTGTACTGCATAAATTATTATCTACACTATAACCATAGTCACTTGAATACAATAATCCTATATATGCAGTAGTTGATGAAGATCTTACAGTATCAGAATCAGAAACTGGAGCTTCTCTTTCACCTTTAAAAAATTCTGTTTTATCAGCATCATCAGATACAAAACCACCAAGATACCATGTTGCTTTTACAATCATATTCCTATAATTATCTTGGATACCCAATTTAGTAAAATCACATGTAGCAGTTAAAGTCCAATATGCAGTACAATTAACAGTTCCTGTCCCATCTTGCGCATTATAATACGAACTATTTAATAATTTATTCAAAGTAGCATTTGGCCAATCATTTGTATCAGCTTTATTGTTTCCATACATTCCAATAGTATCATTTCTAACAATTTTAACTAGTTTTTTTCCACTGACTCCATGAGAATATTGATCATAAAGTCCAACTATTCTCCATAATTCATTATTAAAATATATATAATTGTTTGGATTTGATCCTTCAAATCTGTAATTACCTGAGTATGAATTGTAAGATCCTTTCTTCAAATAAAATGACATTGATGCGATTGTACTAGCACCACTATTATTAAATGCTCTTTGTACTACTCGAACCTTACTACTAGTACTTAAATAGTTAAGTTCTATACATCCGCTCTTCGTATTATTAACATTTGCATTTGTATAATAAGAGCTACCATAATGCATTTTTATTGCAGCTACATATGTATATAATCTATTTCCAGAATGTCCAGTATCAATATCATAGCAAAGTTGATAATATCCTTGCTCAGTTGGGGTAAATTGAAAATGATAAAAAGTTTCATTTGTAAGCCCACTTGCTACTGATGTCCATTTATTATTTGCAAATGTAAATTTATTTGAAACAGTAGTACCACTTGTACTTTCTTCACTTGTGCTTGAATATGTCTTAATATTACTATATCCAGACTTAGCTATTGTTGTTGCATTTGTATAGTTACCTACCCCAACGACTTCGTTTACAACTTGTCCAGTTCCTTGAGTTGTTCCAGCTAAACCAATAACGTGACTTGCCAAATTTGTAGTAGAACTATTATCGGCATAATTTAAAGAACAACTTGTATATTTATTATTCATTTCTGATATTTCTACTCTATTATATGTTTGATTATAATTGGATACTGCATTGCTACAATTAACAGTACCTACTTTACCCAGCGCAGTTGGCATGTTATTTACAGCAATAGACACATCCGGAGGTAAAACATCAAAATAAACAAAACATTTATCAGTATTCTTTATATTAACAGAAATAGTATTTAAATCTTCATTCCATGCTAAAATTCCATCTTTTTCACAATAAGACAATTCTGAATTGAATTCATATCCCGACCCAGGCCATTTACCGGTATTAGCAATTTTATACGAACCAGTATCAGCACCAGTCTCTACCATTATACTAATTCTTTTATCATTCAATAAATTATCTTTTGTATCAGTCTTAACGATTTTATTATTATATAAGACACCAATAATTATTCCTAAAAATAAACCCAAACATGATAAACTACCTAAAAATAATTTATATCTCTTTGACATATTCGACCTCTTATTCTATGTATTACCTTACATTATTTTCGTAATAATTTTATCAAACATAAATGCTTAAGTCAATACACCTAGTTAAAGTTTAAAGTGAAATGTTATTTTTACGAAACCAAAAAACCATTCGACTAATCAAATGGCTTTTACTTTTTTACTTATTTATTATTAAATTTAGCAACCAATGCATCAAACATATTTTCACAAGCTTTTAAGAATGCTTCTTTATCAGCTGTAAAATCAACTGGTACATCATCATGTTCATCTGGAATAGGTTCAACACTAGGCATCGGAGCTATTGGCTCAGTATGAGGCACCACTTCTGCAACACTTTGACTTTGAATTGGTGCACTTGGCATAATCGGAGCTTCAGGTGCTACATTTGCATTAGGCATTGGATTTGCCATTTCAACTGGACTAGCAACTTGACTTTCCATAACTGGTGTTCCAACATTTCCTAGATTAACACTTGACATTGCTTGATGTTCTGGCATAACATTTTCCATAACTTGTTGAGGCGCTACTTGAACTTGTGGTCCTACAGGATTTCCAACATTATTACCAACTGGTTTATAACTATTTTTTAAAGCTTCAAATGATGCAACTGGAAGCGTAAGTTGTTTAAAAAACATATCTTCAGCATTAATTGCATCTCCTAAAATAATATAATCCACTTGATTACCAGAAATAATTAATCTTAAAGCTTCTTTAACAACATTCCATTCACTATCAGGTATAAGCGTTAAAGCATTATTAACCAATTTTGAAACTAAAATAATTGGTAATCCCATAGTGCCATTCATTTCATTATCAAGTACAACATATTCTCCACCATTACTTCTAAATGCAGTAACAATAGGTTTTTCCAACATACTACCAGACATTGTATTTATCTTTAATTTTTCCATATTATCAATCCCTTCTTCTATTCTTCTTAAATTATAACAAATTATTTTTTAATTTTCAATATAAAATATTTACAACCATATGCACAACAATTTTCTATATATTCATCAACTTTGCTTATATCATTCACTGGCTTAAAATTTTTATTACTCTTATCATTAAATCCTTTAAGCCTTACCTTACCATATGCATAATCCCCTAAAATGTAATCAAAACCATCATAATAATCTGTAATCTTACCCTCTAAATCTTCAATATTTAGTGCATCTTTAACATTTTTTACAACCTCATAAGTTTTATTATCAATCTTTATTTCCATAAACCCTCCTACACTAAAATAAATAATACTATTCCAAGTAACATCAATACTGTACAAATAACACTAAGCACTAATAATATATCAACATATCCATTACCACTAGTAACTTTATTATTTTCTCTTTCAATAGCTTCAATTGCCTTTTCTAATAAATACTCTTTATTAATTGCATTTTCTCTAATTTTAAAATAGTCATATACTTGTGAATTAATTTTATCAACCTCACTACTTTCTAAATTTCTAATATTATCAAAACTATAATTTAATATTTCATAAGCTTTAGCATTAAGTAAATGTTTTTCTTTAGGCAATATTACTTTAACATTATTTTTCATCTGTATTTTAAAATACTTATCTATCTCATTTACATCACTAGCTTGTAAAAAATTATATGATACTCTTAAAGGATTTTTTGAATATGGTGTATACAACAAATCATAAAATTCTCTTACCTCAGTTTCAGTTAAATAAAAATTCAATTTTTTCTTTATCAACATATCTACTAATTCTTTTTGAATTATTATAAAATAAGGATTCTTTTTCTTAATTTTTCTTTTATCATTTTCTAGTTCAAAATCCATAAACAATTGAATATTTGATAAAAAAACCTCAACATCCGTTTTACTATATCCAAATTTACTTAAATTTGCTTTCAACAAATCTTCATCATCCATAACTTTTGGATTAATAATATCAAGTTCACTATAAATAGCTACAAGCATTCTAACAACCACTACTAAGAAAGAGTTATACATAACTCCCTGTATATTATCACAACTTTTTAAATAGTCATCACAAGCTTTAGTAAATGCATTATTAACAAACACCTTATCCACTATTCTTCACCCTATAATAAATTATAACACAAAAATTATTCAATGGGAATAGATAATCCACCACTTTTACTCTGAATTAACCCTCCATAAACATCGGGAACTCTACCATTTACAACAGTTGACGCTACTAACACATCATAATCAATTTTACTTTTCTTTTCCACCACCGGACTTATTAAATCAGTTTGAAGCACTACAGTTACGTATATTTCCACTAAAGCATTATTAATGCCATAATCAGTAATTTTAGTTTTTATATTAGTTAAAACAGACCCAACAAAATTAATAGGTACATAAATATTAGGCCCCAAATTAGATAAAAACATATTACTACTATTTACAAACATTGGCATTTTTAAAGCAATACCTTTTTTACCATTTACAATATTTTTACTTTTGGTATTATTAACACCATTTTCTAATTCATTTATTGCACTTTCAAGTTCTTGAGTAACAACCTCCAAAGCAAAATAAGCCTGATCCATATCATATGAAACATATAATATTTCCCCATCTTTATTTTTATTAATAACAATTATATCTTTCATAACATCATCTTTTAACAAATCATAATTAATATTATTACTTAAAAAACTTTCCATAAATTCATTTAATTTAATAAAAGCTACATCCACTAAATTATTACTAGCAACTTTACTATATAAATTAAAAAATAGAGTTGTAAAAAAAAATATCAAAGCTACTATCCCCAAATAAAACTTTAATATTTTACTATTTTTCCTTTTTTTAAACTTTTTCATATTAAATAATATGATTATATAACAGATTTTATAAATAAAACTAATCCCACTACAAACACTATTATTACTAAAGCAATTAATATTTTTATTCCTATTCCCAACTTTTCATCATCAATAAAATCTTTACTATCTTCTTCAAAATCTTTTTTCTTAAACAAATTTTCTGTATAAAAAGAATTATCAATTTCTTTATCTTTATTACTTTCTATTTTTTCCTTCTCTTTTTCTTTTATTTCCGTAATATTTGTTACTGTTGTGATACTATCATAAACTTGTGTATCATCTTCTCCCTTTAAATCTGTTAATATATCTAAAGGATCAACATCAACCTTCTTACTTTCTTGTTTTTTAGCTTCATTAATTGTAATTGTATTTATTAAATTCATTAAATTTTCTTCTGGATCTATTTTCTTTTCTTCTTTAATTTCTTCTTCCTTTGCTTCCAAATTTAAATTATTTAATATATCATATTGCGTATTTCTTAACTTTTTAGCTCTATTTTCTTCATATGTTTCTACTTTTTCATCTTTAGCTTTTTCTAAAACTTTAGTAAGATCATATTCTTTTGTATCATCATTATCTAATCTACTTACTTGTTCTTGAGGTTCAATTCTAATACTTCTTCTTCGCGGAGCACTATTATATCTTTTATCAAGAATTTTCTTAATTTGTTCAACATCTATTTCTTTTTCTTGATTACCAATAACTGTGGCATTACTACGCACATTAAAATTATCAAGTTCGCTATCATTTATTTCTTTATATAAACTACTATTCTTTGCAACCCTTGACATACTTGTAGATTCATTAAATTTATCAATTCTTGTTTCCATCTTCAAAACCTCTATACTCATAATAACATATTTAAGTATTTTTTTAAAGCATAAATAATTGATTTTTTATAATCTATCCTCTATAATAAAATAAGGAGGAAATAATGAATAAATTAAATGTTAATGAAAATTGCATTGGATGTGGAATGTGCGCAGCTATTGACCCAGAACATTTTGAAATAGTTGATGGTTTATCACAAGCTACAAACAGTGATAATTTGGATAGCTCGGATTTAGAAAATGCTATAAACTCTTGTCCAACTGCAGCCATCGAAATAAAAGAAGAAAATTAAAATGCTAAGTATCCAAACTTAACATTTTTTTAATGCATATAATTTTTTTATTTCTTTAATACTAAGCTTCCTATATTCACCAGATTTAAGCCCATCTAAAGTTAAAAATGCATAACTTACTCTACTTAACTTAATAACATCAATTCTCATACTTTCAAATATTTTTTTAACAATATGATTTCTTCCTTCTACAATTGTAAGTTCCACAATTGAAGTACTCTTTTCTACATCTTTTTTTCTTACTTTAAATCTCTTTATATCAACTTTTCTATTATCAATAACAATACCTTTTTTCAATTTATTTATATCATCTTTATCAAGAATCTTATTAATTTTAGCAACATATGTTTTTTCTATTTCATAACTCGGATGCATTAACATATTAGCAAAATCTCCATCATTAGTTAAAATAATTAAACCAGTTGTATCGTAATCCAGTCTTCCAACCGGATATATTCTAGCTTCAGTATTTATTAAATCCCTAACTGTTATTCTTCCCAATTTATCTTCCACACTACTTATTACTTGTCTAGGTTTATTAAGTAAATAATATTCATGTTTTACATCCTTATTTATAATAACACCATCTATACTTATTATATCATTTGCTTCTACTTTAGTACCAAGTTCAGTTATTACTTTACCATTTACTAACACTTTACCATGTCTAATTAAATCTTCTGCTTTTCTTCTTGATGTATATCCAAAAGAAGCTATAACTTTTTGTAATCTTTCCATATTGGTCTCCTTCAAGTAAATTATAACATGATTTTAAATAAATTAAAACAATATTAGAAAAATATCGCGGTTAAAATAAAGGCAATTGTAATACCGATTAAGTCTGCAATTAAACCTACTACCAAAGAATATCTTATTTTTTTTACTCCAATCGAGCCAAAATACAAAGCTAAAACATAAATTGTAGTATCAGTGCACCCTTGAAGAACACTTGCAAGTCTTCCCGCATAAGAGTCAGGTCCATAATTCATAAATATATCATTCATTATAGCTAGAGTTGCAGTACCTGAAATTGGTCTTAAAATAGCCATTGGTAGAATATCCAAAGGAATATTAAATTTCATTAAAAATCCTTCAAAAACTCTTAATATTTCATAAACAAAATTACTATCAAGAAAAATATTTATTGCAAAAACCATTGCTAAAACATTTGGAAATATATTAACAGATATTTGTAAACCTTCTTTAGCCCCTTCTAAAAAAGAATCATATAAATTTACTTTTTTAATAAACCCATAAAAAACTACAAAAAAAACAAAAAGAGGTATAACTATTTTTGATAAAGTATTCAAATTTTACCTCGCTTTCTTATAAAATAATCTATTAACACAGCTCCGATACATGAACAAAATGTTGCAATAGCACCAGGTACAATTATTTCTGAAGGATTAATTGACCCATATGATATTCTTAAAGCTAGCACAGTCGTAGGTACAATTGTTACTCCAGCAGTATTTAAAACCAAAAACGTAATCATTGGTACACTAGCAGTATCTTTTTTATCATTTATTTTTTGAAGTTCACTCATTGCTTTTAATCCAAATGGTGTTGCAGCACTTCCAAGTCCCATCATATTAGCAGCAATATTTGAAGCAATATACCCTAAAGCAGGATTATCCTTAGGAACACTTGGAAAAAGCTTTGATAAAATAGGTTCTAAGAACTTTGCAAACTTAACAAGTAACCCAGCATCTTCAGCAATTTTCATAATGCCACTCCATAAAACTATAACAGGAAATATAGATAACATAAGTTCTAAAGCCTCTGTTCCATTAGTTAAAATACTCTCATTTATATTTGTAACATTACCAGTTAAAAAAGAATAAACAATACCAATAATTATTAAAAAAAACCAAATATAACTTACCATCCTAACCACCTCAAAAATTTTATCCACCAACTAACATGTTCTTTAACAGCCTCTTCTTTTTTAACATAAATATTTTCTTTTCTAATAACTTTGCCATTTAAACTGACACTTACATACCCCACTACATCTCCAGAAGAATATTTTTCTTCATCAAACAATTCATAATTTACATCTATTTTATCTTTATTTTTATTTCTTACACTTACATAAACATCTTCATCTAAATACAATGTATCATTTTTATAAACTTTCTCATCTTTTATCTTTATATTATCTTTACCAAGTACTTTAATTGCTTCATAATTTCTAAATATTTCTTCATACATATTTTTATGATCTAAAAAGTCATTTCCATCATTTAATGTTACTACCACAACATTTATATTATTTCTAGATGCAGTTGTTACCAGTGTTCTTCTTGCTTTTTCAGTAAACCCAGTTTTACCTCCGGTAATATAATCTTCACTATGCAATAACTTATTTTTATTTGTCCAACTATAAGTTTTATCACTTGACTTAGCAACATACTTTTTAGTACCAAATATTTCTCTAAAAGATTTATTATTCATAGCATACTTTGTAATTAAAGCCATATCATAAGCCGTAGAATAATTTGCACTACCATCATTTTCTTCAAGTCCATGAGCATTTACAAAATTACTATTTTTCATTCCAATATTACTTGCCAGTTCATTCATAAGGTGAGCAAACCCTTCCATAGAACCTGCAACATTTTTAGCTAAAACAACCGCTGCATCATTACCACTTCGCATGATAAGACCATATAATAAATCCTTAATTGTTATTTTTTCCCCAACATTAATATATATAGCACTACCATATGCTTTTAAGACTTCTTCACCAACAGTTATCCCTTTATCAATATCAATATTTTCTATTGTAACTATTGCAGTCATTATTTTTGTAATACTTGCAATTAGTCTTCTGTCATCTTTATTTGCATCAAAATAAACATAATCATTATCTAAATCAACTGCTACCATACTTGATGCACTCATAGCAACAACCTTAAATGGTATTAAAAGCATAATTAATAGTAATATTTTTTTCATTAGAATCCCCTATAAAAGATTATGAAATTAACCATTATTATATGTCCGAAAACACTTTTATATTTTTTAGTTAAATTATAAATGTTTACTTGTGATATTAATAACCGAACAAGCATCTACATAAATAACCAATATTCAACTCACAAAATCAAATGTTTTTCTTTTTAAATTTTTACTAGTAAGTTCCACATTTTAATTTACATCAAAATTAAATCATGTTAAAATAAATTTATCAAGAAGTATCGGGTGGTTTTATGTTATTATATTTTAATCCTTATTTAAGAACATTAGAAAATGATATATTAAGTAGTGAATACATTGAACTTATTGACCCTGTACTAACCAAAGAATTTAAAAAGGCCATTAAATCCATTTCACAAGAATACTGGAAAGAAATTGGTTCTGTTTTCACCAATAACATTAAATATGTTTATTCAATTGATGAACAAATGATATTTACTATCGTCGCAGCACAAATGGGTCTTGAGTTTTTATCTAAAGATCCCGAATACTGCGGAGAATTAATAAGCATTCTCGCCCTACTAAAAAAGAGTCCTTTAAATTACGTTAAATACACAAAATTACTTTTATCTGAACCACTTTACTCAAGCATTATAAATATAGTAAAAGAAAGTAGAACGTTTAGTTACCATGAATTTTTAGAAATCATATTTGACCGCAACTTAGAAACTCCTGAAATGAGCGAAGATAATTATAACATTTTAATAAAGTCATTATACAAAATACAAGAAAAAACCTATTATGTTTTTATATTTCCAGAAGATTCATTATTAAATATATTAAAAAAAATACAATCTTTTATGGAATTATCTAACAAAAAACAATTACAATTTTCTAAACAATCATTTAATACTTTAAGCATATTATTAGATATAATAAAAAGTAAAAACAATGAACTAATAACTAAAACAAAAGAGGATTTACTTGCCATAGACCAAAATAATAATACAACAAAACAAATAGTACAAGAAATATTATTATATTTATCGAAACTTAATTTATCAGAAAATTTTACAAGGAGAAGATATCATGCCGGACATAAGATCATTTAATAACTTTACAATTAACTTAATTAAATTACAAAACTATGTCAACAAAGGGTATACTCCCATTAGAAAAGATGACATCAAATTAATTATGTTTAATGCCATAATAAGTAATTATCCAGACCGAAAATGGCTATTATTAGAAGAAAACTTTTTTCTAAACATTCCATCTGAAGATTTAGACTTAACAATAATTTACACAATCTTATCATACAAACTAGGAACTACATTTACAAATTGCAACCCTATTATACAAACAGATTTAATAAACGCTTTACTTATATATAAAGTAAATATTTACAAAATACATAAATATGCATCATTCTTCTTGTCTGATACTTTACTTAAATTAACAAAATATGCTTACAATAATCACTTAATAAAACCAAGACACATTTATAAACTAGTGTTAGACAGCTTCATCCTAGATAAAGTTGATGAAAAAAAAGAAAAAGAAATAATAACTATGCTAAAAAAATTTATAAAAGAACATGAGATTAAAATATTTAATGGCAATTATTATTTCTTCAATATATATAAATGCTTAAAAAGATTAACAACCCTAGATTTTTATCCTGAAAATACAACTGCCATTGAACTAATACCACTTTTCAACTCAATTACTGATGAAAAATTAAAACTCCAAATTCAAAAAGATTTTGAACATATTGAAAATAGTGATAAACCTTTAATAGAAAAAATAGAAGATTCAATAACAATTGCTCATCACTATGGTTATGAACTACCCCTAGCCCAAGAAAAAAAATTATCAAAAAAGTCTTTAAACAATGAATAAAAAGTGGTAAAATAATTTCATTCTAAGGAGGAATGAAAATGAAATTTAAAGTACAAGATATTTTTTTTGAAAAAGTCCCAAATGCAGTTTTTGGTGTTGTGGTAGTAAAAAACTTTGATAATACTAAAAACTATGACTTTATAAATGAGCTATTTACTAAAAATCTAGAAAGTTCCAAAGAAAAATTCAAAGATGTTAAAATTAAAGAAGAAGCTTGGATTCTTCCCTATCGAGATGCATTCACAAAATTAGGAATTAATCCAAATAAGTTTATGTGTTCTATCGAAGCATTAATGACTAGAATTTCCAAAGGAAAAGATATTCCCAGTATAAATCCAATCGTGGATTTAGGAAATGCACTATCATTAAAATATGAGTTACCTCTAGGTGTGCATGACATAGATAACTTTATTGATGGCAATATAGAAATTAGAGAAGCGACTAAGGATGATGTATTCATTCCTTTTGGAAGCACTGAAATTGAACATCCAGAAGAAGGAGAAATAATCTATGCATCAAACACTTATGTTAAAACTAGAAGATGGACATGGAGACAAGGAGAAAATTCTAAAGTAACTGAAAAATCTACTAATCTATTTATTCCTATTGATGGATTTACAGAAAATATAGATAAAATAAAAGAATTACAAAATGAACTTATAGATATTTTAAAAAACAAATTAAATTTAGAGGTCTCATTTGGAATAGTTGACAAAAACAACTCTGAATTTACCACAAAATAAAAATTACTAACACCTAGTAATTTTTATTTTGCTTAATCGTTATCATAATTATAAACGCCATGTATTTTTTCTAAATCTGCATTACTTAAATCAGTTACTTTATAATTACCTTTATCATCCTTAGTTACATTAAATGTAATATTATATTCAACTGTATCTGTAGTTTTCTTCATTTTATCTAATTTATAATCCATAAATAAATCATTACTAAACACACCATTTTGTTTGAATTCATCACCACTAGTGGTTAAATAATCATTAGCATCTTTTTGAACTTTATATAAATCATAAACCTTAATTTTTACCTCAACTGTAGCATTATCTCCATCATACTTTTCTGAAACAATATCATATTTCAAATCTTGATATTGTTTTTTCAAAATATCTCTATACTTTTCTTTTTGATTATCTGTTAAATTTTCATTATCTATAACAGTATCCATATCACTAATTACATTTGAACTCAAATTCTTATATTGATTCAAATAATCTTGAACAGCTCCTTTAGCAGTCTTCTTCATGCAGCCACAACCTACCAAAGACAACAATACTACAACTACAGCTAATAACTTACCTATTTTTTTCATATATACATCCTTTCTACAACTATTATTACCATTATTTAGTATATTATACTTTATTATAACTTAATTTTATTAAATCATATATTTTCTTTTCATTATCTCCAATTTTATTATCAAGCTTTTTAATCATAGATTGATACATTGTTTCATTATCTTTGGGATTTTTTTCAAACCATTCCATAAACAAATATTTTAATTTAACATAATCTTGTTTTTTATATAAACTATTTACCTCAGTCTTAATAATTAATCTAATTCTCTCCTCAACCCTTAAATTATTATTATAACTAACCACATCTCTTGTTCTATAATTTATTTTATATAAATCTACAGTATATAAAATTTCACATATATTTAAATCATCTTCAGTTTTTAAAAAGCTTCTAGCGATTGAATTTCCCTCTTCATCAAATTCTAAAGCAATACACCCATTACGGTCTGCAAAAATTGCAATATATGATGGGCAATCATCTTTTTTCTTTGCTTTATCTTTTATTGAATCCAAAAATACTTTATCCACAATAACATTATTATTAATAAAATCTTTAAGTGTTTTACTATTTACTTGAAATAACGGAACTCTTTTATAATATTCTATATTATCTAAGCTATCCCACTCATAAAAAAATACATTAGTATCAAAAAAATTTAACACAACATCATAGTAGTAATTCATATTATCCCCGTCCTTTAATTATTAAATATATGCCACTCAAAAAAAATAATATAATGCCACTCCTAATAATAAAATAAACAAAATCAAAAAAAGTATACCCAATATAAAATAAATTTAGATAAATTATTACCAAAAATAACCCTATACTTAATAAGATACAACCTAATAATATTTTTAATATACTCATGTTTAATTATATGTAAGCCTTGTTTAATTATTTAAAAAATGTTAAAATTATCATGGTGATGATATGAAAAAAATATTTTTAATAATAGTTAGTATTTTATTATTAACTGGATGTGGTAAAAAAGAATACGATAATCCAATTGTTACAATGCAAATTAAGGATTATGGAACAATTAAAATTGAATTGTATCCAAAATATGCTCCGAATACTGTTGCAAACTTTGTTTCACTAGTAGAAGATGGATTTTATGACAACAATACCCTCCATCGTTTAGTACCAGGATTTGTTTTACAAGGTGGAGATCCAGAAGGTAATGGTTCAGGTGGTCCAGGTTACACAATTGCGGGTGAATTTAGAGAAAATGGTTATACAAAAAATACTTTAAAACACACAACAGGTATTATTTCAATGGCAAGAACAAGTGACCCAGATAGTGCAGGTTCTCAATTCTTCATCGTTTTAGCAGATTCTGAAATGGTAAGTCAATCATTAGATAATAAATATGCGGCATTTGGCAAAGTTATACAAGGAATGGATGTAATAAAAAATATTGAAGATACTGAAAAAATAGAAAACGATATGACTGGTAAATTAAAAGAAAATATTACTATTGAATCAGCAACCGTAGAAACTTTTGGTCAAGAATTTAAAGTAATTAAAAATGAAGCTAAATAATAAAATTTAATAAGGAGATACATTATGAACAACATATTAACATATATAATTTTAGGAATTATCCAAGGGCTAACAGAACCTTTACCAATATCAAGCTCTGGACACATATTTTTATTTAAAAATTTATTTAACACAACAATGTTTAATAGTTTAAACTTTGAAATAATTTCCAACTTTGGTTCATTCATAGCAATATTTATTATATTTTGGAAAGATATTAAAGATTTAGTATCCTCATTCTTTATATATATATTTAATAAAGATAAAAGAAAAAATACTAAAGAAAAATTTAAGTATTGTTGGCTAGTAGTTATAAGTACAATACCAGTTGGAATTGTAGGGTTCTTATTTAAAGATAAATTAGAAAATTTATATTCATTAAAAGGTTTAGCATTTGCATTTTTAATAACAGCCCTTGCTCTATTTATAGTAAGAAATATAAAAGGAGATAAAGGAGATTATGAAATAACTATTAAAGATGCAATTATCATTGGATTATTTCAAATGATTACAATAATTCCTGGTATAAGTAGAAGCGGAACAGTTTTAGTAGCTTGCTTACTTTGTCACTTAAAAAGAGATACAGCCCTAAAATATACATTTATTTTATATTTCCCAGTAAGTGTTGCCACAATGCTTTTAGGAATAAGTGATTTAGCTCATACACAAGAATTAAATACATTACTTGTACCATATTTATTAGGAATGGTAGCAGCAGGAATAGTTACTTATTTCTCATATAAATGGTTAAGTAACTGGGTTAAAAAGGGAAAGCTTTGGAAATTTTCAATCTATTGTCTAGCCCTAGCAATATTCATATTTATTTACTTTAGATAAAGAAAAGAAGAGTCATTTCGACTCTTCTTTATTAATTTATAATTATCGGATCACTCATGCTTCCGCTCCCTGATACATAAGTAACTGAAGACTCAAGATTGAAGACGATCCGAATCGCGAATTCTAACTCCACAGCACTCAATTCCACCATTCCGTTGTGGTACACCATAAATGCATTGTCTGAATCAGTAGTAACACGAGTAATCGTCCATTCATCTACACCCATATACATCCAGTTGTTATTTGTTATGACACCTATATTTATAGTCCAATCACTTGGCGTTGATGCAAATCCATAATCTGTAACATACATTAAACCTATTTTTTTTGTTTCACATTTTATTGTATTATTTAACCCTTCATTCTGATATGCTTCTGATGGTGTTGTAAAATCCTCCTCTGCTCCTCCAACTCGCCACGTTGTTGTAGCTATTTTATTTGACCATTTTTCTCCAACATTATTTAAAAAGTTTGTATTTAAGTTTGTTTGATTTAATAAACTTGTACTCCATGTATTATTATAATTTCTTGTATCCGCCTTATAATTCCAATAATATACCCCTATGTCTGACATTTCTTTTGTACCTTTATAATTATCTGTTGGCATTCCTGCTGTTGCTGCATCAGCACTATAATCTCCATCTGTTCCGAGTAATGTATTTGATGTATAATCATATTTTATTAATTTTACTTTTCCATCTATTACTCCGATAATTCTATATAAATTATCTGTTGGACATGGACTTTCGTTTGTTCCAAAGCATACAAAGTTATTTACACTATCACTTGGGCCTGCATATCTATAAGAGTTGTCCCCTGCTCCATTTGCTAACGAGCTTGTATGATGATATAAGGTATCATCTTTTCCATCCATTGCTATAATACACGAACTTAAAGTTTGTCCATTAGAGCATACAGTTGCTACAGACTCTTTAAATTCTTCCTTTTGTATCATTAACTTAGCAGTAAAATTTTTTCCTGCATTACCTGCTTGATTAGAATTATAGTTTACAAATGTTACTGTTACATTCCACTCTTCTGTTT